>ULVL01060434.1_pt1 | contig 13641 bp, 8 predicted proteins | sample 1959381 | NCBI WGS metagenome assembly ULVL01 (sample SAMEA4835785, study PRJEB28245) | human gut metagenome | biome: gut microbiome; material: fecal sample | place: Denmark | collected 2008
TCACGCCGTTAACGTGGGTTCGATTCCCGCACGGGTCACCAGGAAGAGCACTTTAGCGTAAGCTAAGGTGCTTTTTTGTATGTCTAAAACCACTCGCTAGGCGAGTGGTTCGATAAAGATTATATCGATGAGTAATGAAACTCAAAGGGGCAATTCCAGACTGGGTTATTGGCGTATCGCCAGTAGTCCTGTATTAAAAGGTTCCATTGCAAACGAAAGACTCGCAGAAGCAGGATATTTTAGTATCCTCAGGCGCTACTACGAGTCCTTGCACTTGTGCGGTTGAACCGCTGTGTACCGGTCGGTACGCACGGTGGTGTGAGAGGGCGGCTCTTTAGTTAAGAGAGCCTCCTACGCGATTCTTTTAGGTAAAAAAGCAAACAAACAGAACACTTCATTCAAATGCATATAGCGGCTATTTATTTCATACAGAGACAAATAACGGCACAGAATAGATATAATAAAAGAAGCTATAAAAAGCAGGTATTCACGTGGAGGACGATATCGTTTCTACATGAACACCTGCTTTTTTATTTATTATTTACTGGTGGAATAAATAGTGGTAGCCAAGTATTCATCACTGACCCAACCATAAATCCCATTGTAATATACAACAACCCAGTCAGGCACATTGCTGCTATAGCCGCATTCCCATACGATGATACCGTAGGGGATATTATCCATTTTTTCATAATTTGTACCGGGACCTTTACGCATAACCAGCCCATGATCAGCAGTGGTGTAGGTACAAAGGCTATCAATTCGGCTAAGCGTTACATCTGGTGCAATGCATCCATCCGGCAGAATAATGTCGGCATTGTTTTCGGTATAATCCTGTACTTGCAGCAAGCCCCAAAGGCCATTCTGTTTTGCCCATACGCAGCCATCGCGCGCGGGGGCTAAATCTTCATATTGCCCAGCGGAAATTATCTCATTGCCGTAAACATCCAGAACCAGCTTTTGTCCGGATTGATTTTTCACAACTACCATGCCGGATAAGTCTGCGTAAGGATATTCAACAGTTTCGTTCATGATGGACAAACTCATCTGCGGCTGATAAATGCAGGGGATTACTAAAGCACCGCTTTTGTCGCAATATCCCCAGTTACCGGCTGTATCCTTTACCGCGATTAAAGATTCACCGGCCATGCAGGCATCCTGGTAGTCGAAATCGGTTAAAATTGTACCGCTTTTATCCGCAACGGCAAAAGGTGCAGAATTGTCAACAAGATAACCGGCATATTCATCATCCCAAATGCCTTGCTGGATGCCAACCAAATCAGGAGCATACACCTGTTCGATGGGCGTGCCACTAAATGTATAGACACCAATAGCAGAACGGTAAATCTGGCTGTCACCTAAAATCCACTGGATGCCATACCCGCCGTGCCCGCCCAGCATGGTTGTAAAAGGCATTTGTTGGGCAACCAGCTCCTGGTTAATCTGTTCTTCCAGGGCATTCAGCTTCTGGTAATCGTATGTATCATCTACCCCAATGGAGAGCTCCTGCTCACCATACAGGTACGGGATGCTTTCTGACAAATCTTCCAGAAAAGCATTACAGTTGGCAGCATTAAACAGGTTCCAGCGTTCGCCCTTGCGCACAGCGTACAGATTTCGGGCAGCGGCGTAACCGGCAGTGTGGGTTTCGCGGGAGAAGAGAGGAATCATCTCGTCAAAATCATATTGCGGCGGTAACTTCCAGTTGGCATTGCTAGTGGATGGTATAGCTGTGGCAACAGGTTCACTGGTCGGGGAAAGAGCAGCGGAGGAAGCAGGTTTATTTTCTGGCGCTGCAGCACAAGCGGTAAGCATTATTGCGGTGATAACACTGGCGGAAAATGAGAATAACTTCCTTTTCATGGCTTTTCACTCCTTGCGTAAATGATTTTTCGGTAAGATGAAGAAGTAATATAAGAAAGTGAATTCATAAACCCTATAATATCTTATTTTATCAAAAATATCGGCTAATGGGAATAGCTAACAATTCTACATGGATAAATTTGGATAGTATGACAAAGATTGCAGAACTGGAGTGAAAGTCCGAATTATGGGATGAGTGATCTGCTATAATAGAGAAAAGCAAGACGGAAGGGAGTTTGATTATGCACCAGGAGAAAAAGATGCTGGCTCATATCAGTGAAGACGGAACCCGCGTCCAAACGGTAGCGGACCATTTGCAGGGAACGGCAGTCTTATGTGGGCAATTTGCAGCAGCCTTTGATGCCCAGCAACAGGGAACTTGGCTTGGATTACTGCATGATATTGGTAAATATAGTACAAAGTTTCAAAAGCGCCTGCAAGGTGGAGAGAAAGTGGATCACTCAACGGCTGGTGCACAGGTGGCTGCCCGATATGGTCAAATCCCACTGGCTTTTGCTATTGCGGGACACCATAGCGGCCTGCCGGATGGAGGAGGCCGAAGCGATACCGCGCAGGATGCGACAATGTTTGGGCGATTGAAAAAGAGCGTTGAACCCTATACCCAATGGACGAATGAGATTAAACTGCCGTCCATACCGCCCCAGCCGGAAATGATGAAGGAAAATCGTTTTACACAGGCATTTTATACCCGGATGTTGTATTCCTGCCTGGTCGATGCGGACTATCTGGATACGGAAAACTTTATGAGCAGCCCTAAAGCGCGCGGACAAGGCCAGACAATGGATGAACTGCTGAAAAGGTTGAACCAATATACCGCAAAATGGAGCCATCCCCAGGGAACCTTGAATCAGCGCCGCAGTTCAATTTTGAGTGCCTGTACAACGGCAGGGCAAACAGGGCGGCGCGGCCTTTATTCCCTGACCGTTCCTACAGGCGGGGGAAAAACGGTAGCGTCATTGGCATTTGCGCTTTCGCTAGCTGTAAAGAACCATATGGACCGGGTTATTTATGTGATCCCTTATACATCCATTATTGACCAGACCGCGGATGTGTTTTCGGAAATATTAGGAGCAGAAAATGTTTTGGAACACCATTCAGGGGTGGACTACTCTGCCAAGGAAGATGATGAGCCGGCAGCCTACCGCAAAGCATTGGCGGCGGAAAACTGGGATGCTCCGGTGGTGGTTACCACATCCGTGCAATTCTTTGAATCACTTTACGGCAACCATGCGTCACAATGCCGTAAATTACATAACATTGCAAATAGCGTGGTCATTTTTGACGAAGCACAAAACCTGCCGGTTCCTTATTTGCGCCCCTGCGTTGCGGCAATCGCGCAGCTGGTACAGCATTACCGCGCAGCAGCGGTACTGTGCACGGCCACACAACCAGCTTTGCAGCCCTTGTTTGATGAACTGGCGCCTGGGCTGCAGATGACGGAACTTTGCCCACATCCCAAAGAGCAATATCAGGCATTCCGGCGTACAACGCTGAAAATGCGCGGAGAGTTGGAACAAAGCCAGCTTGGCGCAGAACTGGCAGCGCAGGAACAAGTGCTGTGTATTGTAAACCGGAGAAAAACAGCACAGGAATTATACAATAACCTGCCCAAAGAGGGCAGCTACTGCCTGACAACATTGCTATACCCAGCCCATCGCAAACAGTTATTGCAGGAAATCCGGGAACGCTTAAAAGATGGGCTGCCCTGCCGTGTGATATCAACTTCTTTGATCGAAGCGGGTGTTGATGTGGATTTTCCGGCTGTGTACCGCGAGGAAGCAGGTCTGGATTCCATTTTGCAGGCGGCGGGGCGCTGCAATCGAGAGGGAAGACGCCCGGCGGAGCAGAGCTTGGTACAGATTTTCACATTGGAAGGGCAGCATGTACCGCGCATGCTGGAACAGAATGTATCCGCAACGCAAAGCGTCCTGAAAAAATATGCAGATCTGGCATCTCTGGAAGCAATCGAAACATACTTTCTGTTTTACCGTACCTTAAAAGGAGATAAAAGACTGGATGAACAGCAAATTCTGCAAGGGTTCGAGCAGGATATGGAAGGGCGCATTTTCCCTTTTGCAACAGCGGCAGAGAGGTTCCACTTAATTGAAACACCTGCCGTGACCGTATACATTCCCCAAGGGAAAGGGGAACATTTGCTTGCACGATTGCGTGCAGGAGAGGTAAGCAAAACTTTGTTCCGTCAACTGGGGCAATATGGTGTTCCGGTTTACCCGGATCATCTGAAAACGCTGGAGAATGCCGGGGCGGTTTGCCAAATCAGTGAAGGCATATGGGAATTAACGGACGGAAGCCTTTACGATAACAACACGGGCCTTGCTATGGAAGCTGAAACGGGAGCAGCCTGGTTTGCATAAAGCAAAAACGGCAGGGAGCCTGCCCTGCCGTTTTTGTGCGCTAAAGTAAAATCAACTATTTCTATCCACGGCATAAGCTGCCGACGCAACTTATTATAAAAGAAAACCGGATGAAAAGCAAACAAAAAGTATACATGATAAAAGGATTGACATTTGGTGCCAAGTAGCGTATATTGAAACTATAGCAAAAGTATAAATTAAAAACAACTGAAAATAGAAATGCAAAGGAGTTGATGCAGATGATCCAGCTGGAAGTATGGGGGAATTATGCTTTGCTCTCGAGGCCTGAGCTAAAAGTCGAAAGGGTTTCATATGAAGTCCTCACCCCTTCCGCGGCACGCGGCATAGTAGAAGCAATCTATTACCACCCTGGCTTACGGTGGAAAATCCGGAAAATCTATGTTATGAACCCAATTCGCTTTACCAACATCCGTCGGAACGAAGTAAAAAGCAAAATTCTTTGTTCCGATGTACGCAGCGCGATGCAGGGAACAGGGAAAGAGCTTTACCTTGCCACGCCCCAGCAGATCGTTCAGCGTGCAGCCATGGTGTTGCAGGACGTTCATTATGTGATTGAGGCAGAATTTGAGATGACTGACCGTGCGGCACCGAGCGACAATCCGGGAAAGTTCCAGGATATTGTTACCCGGCGCATGTCCAGGGGCCAGTGTTTTCATACTCCCTATCTTGGGTGCCGTGAATTTCCTGCCGCATTCCGCGCATGGCCCGGCGGGCCAATCCCGACCATTGAGGAAACACGGGATTTGGGATTCATGCTATATGACTTTAACTACACTGACCCGCAGAACATAACCCCGATGTATTTCCATGCAAAATTGGAACATGGTGTGTTGAATGTGGCAGACTGCGAGGTGTACCGATGATTTTACAGGCTTTGGTACAATACTATGAAGATTTGCTGGCCAATGGCAAAATCACGCGCCCCGGTTGGACAAGCGCAAAAGTCAGTTGGGCTTTGGAACTGGATGAAAACGGCCAACTGATGGCATTGCACCCCTTGCAGCAAGAGGAAAAGCGCGGTAAAAAAACAGTGCTTGCTCCATGTCAGCTGCAAGTTCCGGAACAGATTAAACGTTCTAGTGGTGTGGCAGCCAATTTTTTGTGTGATAACAGTGCTTACATGCTCGGCATTGACGGAAAAGGCAAACCGGAGCGTGCAATGCAGTGCTTTGCCGCTGCAAAGGAGCTGCATCTTGCCATTTTACAAAATGTTTCCGGTCAGGCGGCACAGGCAGTGCGGAACTTTTTTATAAACTGGGACCCCAAGGCGGCGGAGCAGAATCCAGCGCTGGAACAAAGTCTCAAGGAACTTTACAAGGGTGGCAATCTGGTATTTCTGATTCGGGAAAACTATGTTCAGGACGATCCGGAAATACAGGAAGCCTGGCAGCGGCAGTGTGATAAGAACACGGATGCACCGGAAATCCGATGCCTGGTTACAGGGCAAAAGGCACCGCTTGCCCGCCTGCACCCGGCGATTAAAGGCGTGACCGGGGCACAGCCTTCCGGCGCATCGATTGTTTCTTTTAATGCGGACGCTTTTTGCTCATACGGACATGAACAGGGGGGCAATGCGCCGGTTGGCAGTTATGCGGCCTTTGCCTATGCACAGGCATTAAACTATCTGCTGGCAGACAGGGAACATGTTCAGCGCGTGGGCGATACCACCATTGTCTGCTGGGCAGCAGGTGGTGAGACCGCCTACCAGCAGGTAGCAATGGATGCATTGTTTGCCATGGATGCGCCTGTCAGCGAAAGTGATGTGCGAAATGCAGTGGACAAGCTGGTCCATGGACAGAGTGTAGAGTGGCAGAACGTGACACTTGACCCACAAAGGCACTTTTATGTGCTTGGTTTGGCCCCTAATGCGGCGCGCCTCTCGGTTCGCTTTTTCTGGCAGGATACATTTCAAACGCTGCTTGATAATGTGCAGAAGCATTATGACCGCTTAGAGATTGTGCGCCCCGCTTATGATAAATTCCCGCGGCTGGGGGTGTATTGGCTGCTGCAGGAAACCGTCAACACCAATTCCCGCAACCCATCGGCAGCACCGCAGCTGGCAGGCGATGTCTTGCGTGCAATCCTGAATAATACAAGGTACCCGGCAACCCTGCTGGATGGCGTTATGATGCGTATCCGCGCAGAGCAAAAAGTAACACGCGGCCGTGCCGCTATTATAAAAGCATACTACCTGCGTAATGAAGATCCCCGTTGCCCAAAGGAGGTATTAACTGTGGAAAATAACAAGGAAACAAATTATCAACCGTATGTTATGGGTCAGCTTTTTGCTGTGCTGGAAGCAATCCAGATGGCGGTAAACCCGGATATCAATACAACCATCAAAGACCGCTATTTTAATGCGGCGGCATCCACCCCAGCTACTGTATTCCCGACAATTCTGATGCTGGCACAAAAGCATATGCAAAAAATGAGCAAGCCACAAAAGATTTATTACGATAAGCAGATCGCTGCGCTGGCGGGCGGAAAACTGGAAGGAAGCTTTCCCGCACGGCTGACCTTGCCGGAACAAGGCGCTTTTATCCTTGGCTATTACCATCAGACACAGGAACGCTATACAAAGAAAGTGGAGGAATAACAATGGCACAGGCAATCAAAAACCGGTATGATTTTGTAATTCTGTTTGACGTTGAAAACGGAAATCCGAACGGCGACCCGGATGCAGGCAACATGCCGCGTGTCGACCCGGAAACGGGATATGGCATTGTTACAGATGTCTGCTTGAAGCGTAAGATTCGCAACTATGTCGAAGTGGCCAAAGAAGATGAAGCAGGATACCAGATTTACATTAAAGATCAGGTCCCCCTGAACCGCAGCGATAAAAAAGCACTCGAATACTTGGGCATTGATGCTGATGCCAAGGATGCCCTGAAAGTCGCCAAGAAAGATGACCCGGAGTTGGACCGTAAAATCCGGGACTTTATGTGCCAGAACTTTTATGATATCCGCACATTTGGCGCCGTTATGACAACCTTTGTAAAAGGCGCACTGAATTGCGGGCAGGTACGCGGCCCTGTTCAGTTGAGCTTTGCACGCTCGGTAGATCCTGTCCTCCCGCAGGAAGTGACCATCACTCGTATTGCTATTACGACCGAAGCGGATGCAGAGCGAAAAGGCACTGAGATGGGCCGCAAGTATGTGATCCCGTATGGCTTATACCGTGCAGAGGGTTACATTTCTGCCAACCTTGCCCGCAAAACTACAGGATTCTCAGAGGATGACCTGCAGCTGCTGTGGCAGGCAATCCTGAATATGTTTGAAAATGACCACAGTGCAGCCCGCGGCAAAATGGCAGTTCGGGAACTGATCGTGTTCAAGCATGATTCGGAGCTGGGCAATGCGCCGTCCTATAAACTGTTTGATGCAGTGCATGTCACGCGTGCCGAAGGGGTAGCCTTCCCGCGCAGTTACCATGACTATGTGGTAACGGTGGATGAAAATCTTCCCGCAGGGGTAACGTGCGAGAGGCTGTCGTAATGGCTTCCCCAGATGATTACCTGCTGATGTCCGGTATCCAGCATTTCAGCTTTTGCCGCCGTCAGTGGGCGCTCATACACCTGGAACAACAATGGTCCGAAAACCAACGCACCGCCGAAGGCCGCCTGCAGCATACCCGCTGCCATGATGTTACCCTGACGGAAAAACGCGGCGATTTGCTGATCGCCCGCGGTATGAGGGTCGTCAGCCACCGCTTAAAACTGACCGGCGACTGCGATGTGGTAGAGTTTCACAAGGATCCAAACGGCGTGTCATTGCAGGGCCGCCGCGGCCTGTGGCAGCCCATGCCCGTGGAATATAAGCATGGCCGCAGCAAGGTAAACGATGCCGACCGTTTGCAGCTCTGCGCACAGGCCATGGCGCTGGAAGAAATGCTGGTGTGCGAGGTGCCGGAAGGGGAAATCTTTTATGAAGAAACCCGGCAGCGGGAACATGTTTCCCTGACACCGGAACTGCGCAGCACCGCGCAGACCATGGCGGATGAGATGAACCGCCTGTTTGCGCGCGGCTATACCCCAAAAAGCAAACCTGGCAAGCATTGCAATGCCTGCTCACTGAAAGAGCTTTGCCTGCCGGCGCTGTATCAGCAGGCAGACCCGGCGGCGTATCTGCGGGAGCATATTGAGGAGGGCGCGCCATGAGAAAGCTGCTCAACACCCTGTTTGTCATCAATGAGGACGCTTACCTGACATTGGATGGCGAAAACCTTGTTGTTACCCGCAATAAGCAGGAAACCCACCGCCATGCCCTGCATACGCTGGAAGGCATCGTCTGCTTTACTTACGCGGGTGCCAGCCCCGCTTTGATGGGAGCTTGTGCCCGGCGGGGCATTGACCTTTGCTTTTTTGACCCGTATGGCAGATTTCAGGCCCGCACCGTGGGGGAAGAACGCGGCAATGTGCTGCTGCGTCAGACGCAGTACCGCGTGTCGGATGACATGGCCCAGAGCTGTCGCTATGCCTGGAGCTTTATCCTTGGTAAAGTGTATAACGCACGCTGGGTGCTGGAACGCGCAACCCGCGATCATCCCCAGCGTGTCCCGGTCGAAAAACTGAAACGCACCTCCACCCAGCTGGCCGCCGCGCTGCCGCTGATACAGACCAGCGATGATCCGGAACAGCTGCGCGGCCTGGAAGGCGAGGCAGCCCAGCGCTACTTTGACTGCCTGAATGACCTGATTCTGCAGCAAAAGCAGGATTTTGTGTTTGAGGGCCGCAGCCGCCGTCCACCGCTGGACAATGTGAATGCGCTGCTTTCGTTTGCCTACAGCATGCTGGCGCGGGAGTGTGCATCCGCCTTGACCGCTGTGGGCCTGGACCCTTATGTTGGCTTTATGCACCGCCCGCGCCCCGGCCGCAAAAGTCTGGCACTTGACCTGATGGAAGAACTGCGGGCGGTTTATGCAGACCGGCTGGTCATCAGCTGCATCAATCAAAAGATCATCACGGCAAAACACCTGCAAAAACAGGAAAATGGTGCCGTACTGCTGACGGATGATGGCCGCAAAGCTTTCCTGACCGCATGGCAGAACAAAAAGAAGGAAGAGATCACCCATCCGTTTTTGAAAGAAAAACTGCCCTGGGGGCTGGTGCCTTATGTTCAGGCGCTTTTGCTGGCCCGTGCTCTGCGCGGCGACCTGGAAGTGTACCCACCGTTTTTCTGGAAGTGAGGTGCCGTTATGTTGGTGCTTGTAACCTATGATGTCAACACCGAAACAGCCGCCGGTCGTCGCAGGCTGCGCAAAGTAGCAAAAGTCTGTGTAGACTACGGCCAGCGGGTGCAAAACTCCGTATTTGAGTGCCTGCTGGATGCCGCGCAATACACGATGTTCAAAGCAAAATTGACCGAACTGATCGATTCGGAATCGGACAGCCTGCGCTTTTATCAACTGGGAAACCATTACAAAAGCAAAGTCGAGCATGTGGGTCTGCACCCGGATTTTGATCAGGATGGAATCTTGTTTGCTTAGTGCGAGGGGAAGGCAATCATAAAATTCCCGCTTCCTTCGCACCAGAAAATATGGAAAAAACAGGGGCAGAAAGGGTAAAATACAGCCTTGCCTGTCAGCATGAAGATGCAATCCCCATAAAATTTGTTCCATATGCGCAAAAGTGCCCCACTGTTTTGTGCACTTTTGCTGTCGCTCTCCGCAAGGAGAGCGTGGATAGAAATCTCTACGCAGTGCAAATTGTAGTTGTCATAGTGGTCGCTCTCCGCAAGGAGAGCGTGGATAGAAATCTCAATAGATGATTTAGAGCCGTCCAGCACTCGCAAGTCGCTCTCCGCAAGGAGAGCGTGGATAGAAATAAAATCAGGATTGCACCCATTAATGGCATCATTGACGTCGCTCTCCGCAAGGAGAGCGTGGATAGAAATGCGTAGTAGAAAAATCTATCACCTTCTACCCACCAGTCGCTCTCCGCAAGGAGAGCGTGGATAGAAATATTGGACCATTGATATTCAAACACCAACCACGAGTCGCTCTCCGCAAGGAGAGCGTGGATAGAAATATCTAAAATTTGGTATTGTGGTACATCGATTGGCCGTCGCTCTCCGCAAGGAGAGCGTGGATAGAAATTTTGGCTATTGCGAAAAGCAACATAATGTTTTCGTCGCTCTCCGCAAGGAGAGCGTGGATAGAAATATAATTCTGCCGAAACAACTTAACGGAGCGCCGCCGTCGCTCTCCGCAAGGAGAGCGTGGATAGAAATCTGCCAAGTATGCATTGTAGCTCGAGGACTGCTCGTCGCTCTCCGCAAGGAGAGCGTGGATAGAAATGCACCAATGTAGAGTTGCATGACTGGCCCCCCGTGTCGCTCTCCGCAAGGAGAGCGTGGATAGAAATTCTACATTGCACAACATACTTGAATTGTTCTCTGGTCGCTCTCCGCAAGGAGAGCGTGGATAGAAATTGACCCTGACGGCATTCTGGTGTTTTGCGGCCCTCAGTCGCTCTCCGCAAGGAGAGCGTGGATAGAAATAATACAGGTTTAAGCCCTGTAATCCTTGACCGTATGTCGCTCTCCGCAAGGAGAGCGTGGATAGAAATAATAACAATTTCATGTGGTTGCGCATTAGTTACTGTCGCTCTCCGCAAGGAGAGCGTGGATAGAAATAGTTTTTTGCGGCCCTCAAGGGTCGGGAAAAACCCGTCGCTCTCCGCAAGGAGAGCGTGGATAGAAATAGCAGTTACATCCGAAGTGTCCGAAAGGGTACCACGTCGCTCTCCGCAAGGAGAGCGTGGATAGAAATTTTTTCGGTCTGTCTTTTTTCCCCATGCTGCAATGTCGCTCTCCGCAAGGAGAGCGTGGATAGAAATACTTTCCGCCAAGTATGCATTGTAACTGGCTGAGTCGCTCTCCGCAAGGAGAGCGTGGATAGAAATAACAAAGTGGTTTAGCAATTACGGCCGCATTCAGTCGCTCTCCGCAAGGAGAGCGTGGATAGAAATGCTTGTTCTGGCTGGTCTATATCCTTTGAGTGTGTCGCTCTCCGCAAGGAGAGCGTGGATAGAAATGGATTGGGCTTCCGTCATTACCGCGATGACGTCTGTCGCTCTCCGCAAGGAGAGCGTGGATAGAAATAGGGGCGTGGGTGTTCTTGGTTGTTGGGTTGTTGCGTGTCGCTCTCCGCAAGGAGAGCGTGGATAGAAATATCAATATCGAATGTTTGAGAAGCAAGATAGACCGTCGCTCTCCGCAAGGAGAGCGTGGATAGAAATAATGATGATTTTTCAGTCGATACCGGTGAACTTGTGTCGCTCTCCGCAAGGAGAGCGTGGATAGAAATACAAGACGCGTTCTGATTATGTTTCTCAAGTCAATGTCGCTCTCCGCAAGGAGAGCGTGGATAGAAATGTTTAGGCGCTAAGGCAGAAAAGACCCAATATCAGTCGCTCTCCGCAAGGAGAGCGTGGATAGAAATGGCGGCATGAGGACGGCACGCTGCGGCTGGATACCGTCGCTCTCCGCAAGGAGAGCGTGGATAGAAATTGAAATAACATGTGCGTTAGGAAGTGGAATATTGTCGCTCTCCGCAAGGAGAGCGTGGATAGAAATATATGGATTGACAAATTTTAACGTAGCAAAGTGGTCGCTCTCCGCAAGGAGAGCGTGGATAGAAATCTTGATGGTGGTGTTACTCTGCCACCACATCAGCAGTCGCTCTCCGCAAGGAGAGCGTGGATAGAAATCTTTCTATGGGTCTTGATGGGAGGTTTAAGCTGTGGTCGCTCTCCGCAAGGAGAGCGTGGATAGAAATTGTCGTGTCCGCCTGTGCCCCATCTGCCAATGGCGTCGCTCTCCGCAAGGAGAGCGTGGATAGAAATACTTGATACCTTAGTAACAACTCACGTCATAATTTGTCGCTCTCCGCAAGGAGAGCGTGGATAGAAATATGTCCGTCACGGAATACGGCTTGAAATGGATTGTCGCTCTCCGCAAGGAGAGCGTGGATAGAAATTTCGGGCCTTTGGCCCTCAGCGGCCCTCGCGCGCAGTCGCTCTCCGCAAGGAGAGCGTGGATAGAAATTCAATGTATACGGATATGCCGCTTGCTATGCAGATGTCGCTCTCCGCAAGGAGAGCGTGGATAGAAATATGGCCTTCTTGATCTTGTACTTTTTGTCCTTGGTGTCGCTCTCCGCAAGGAGAGCGTGGATAGAAATTGCCGTGATGGAACCACTGCCGCCGTTTCCGGCAGGGTCGCTCTCCGCAAGGAGAGCGTGGATAGAAATGCGGCCTGGACTGGGGTCTTGCGCGACATGCACCACGCGTCGCTCTCCGCAAGGAGAGCGTGGATAGAAATTCTTAAACAACGTGTAGATTTCGAGGAAGAGCCGCGTCGCTCTCCGCAAGGAGAGCGTGGATAGAAATCGGGATGCTGGCGGCACAGAATCCATATACAATGAGTCGCTCTCCGCAAGGAGAGCGTGGATAGAAATAAATAGGCCCAAAAACCAGAGAGAAAAACAGGAAGGTCGCTCTCCGCAAGGAGAGCGTGGATAGAAATATCAAACAACGCGCCTATAAACTCGGTCATTCCGTCGCTCTCCGCAAGGAGAGCGTGGATAGAAATAATCAAATAGAGATAGGCACAGCCATAGCCACCGGTCGCTCTCCGCAAGGAGAGCGTGGATAGAAATTTCATATCATTAACCGCTTGCTGCAAGCGTATCAAAGTCGCTCTCCGCAAGGAGAGCGTGGATAGAAATGGCTATGTGGGTGTACTGGTTGTGCTGTGGGCGCTCGTCGCTCTCCGCAAGGAGAGCGTGGATAGAAATATTGGCGGCAGGCCGTAAGGCTGTAGAAAAAGGGTCGCTCTCCGCAAGGAGAGCGTGGATAGAAATCTTTTTCCTGGCTTCCTGCCTTTTTGTCCGGCTTGTCGCTCTCCGCAAGGAGAGCGTGGATAGAAATTTTGCACATTGAGTATTGCGTAATATGTATTAGGTCGCTCTCAGCAAGGAGAGCGTGGATAGAAATAGAATTCAAGGCGAGTAGTCTATGTTCCGCAGCCGTCGCTCTCCGCAAGGAGAGCGTGGATAGAAATGCTTCGGTTCTGGAATGTCTAACGGGTAACCAGTAGTCGCTCTCCGCAAGGAGAGCGTGGATAGAAATGGCATCGCATCCGTTGCCTGCATCACCGTTATCTGCGTCGCTCTCCGCAAGGAGAGCGTGGATAGAAATATTTCTCAACCGATGCGCGGCAAGACCGACGAAGGTCGCTCTCCGCAAGGAGAGCATGGAATGTTTCTCTTTCTGACTGTTCAGGGCGGTTTTGTTCATGCGGATATCCGCTTTAATTTTAAAAATTGCTATAGTAAAAAGCTCTCGCATAAAATAATATA
>ULVL01056418.1_pt1 | contig 13542 bp, 12 predicted proteins | sample 1959381 | NCBI WGS metagenome assembly ULVL01 (sample SAMEA4835785, study PRJEB28245) | human gut metagenome | biome: gut microbiome; material: fecal sample | place: Denmark | collected 2008
GTTATTTTTTGCTTGTTTTATTAAAATTGTTCAAATCTTTGAGAGTTAAAGTCTTTTTGTTTACAAGTTCAAGCAGTTGACAAATTCTGTCCAAATCATCCCTTGAATAATAATCTATGTAAATTCTTCCCTTTCGGTCATTTCCAATGGCAGATACTTTTGTTGCAAACACCCTTTGCATTTCATTGATAAGTTCTTTAAGTTCGGGACTTTGTTCAACAGTTGCATTTCCACCTTTTGTTTTTGGATTCAAAAGGTTTTTAACAGCCTTTTCAAGTTCACGAACAGATATTCTGTTGTTTTTTGCTGTAAGAGCCATTTTGTATTGGTCACGTGGGTCTGTGATTACAACCAAACATCTTGCATGACCTGCTGAAAGCGAACCATCTTCAATCATTGACAAAACTTCGGGCGTAAGTGACAAAAGTCTGAGATAGTTTGCAATAACTGGTCTGCTTTTGCCAATTCTTTCAGCAACAACTTCCTGCGTCCACTTGTATTCTTCCATAAGTTGCTTGATTGCTCTTGCTGCTTCAATAGGGTTCAAATCTTCCCTTTGCAAGTTTTCTATAATAGAAATTTCTTTAATTTGCTTTGGCGTATAGTTTTTTACAACTGCTGGAATAGTATCTAAGCCTGCAATTTTTGATGCGCGGTATCTTCTTTCACCTGCAATAATAAGATAGGTGCCATCTCCATTGTTGTTTACAACGATTGGCTGAATAACCCCGTGCATTTTTATTGAATCCGCAAGTTCATTGAGTGCATTTTCGTCAAAATTCTTTCTTGGCTGGTTTGCGTTTGGTGAAATCAAGTTGATATCAATTTCATTTACACTGTTGTTCGCAGTTGCGCTTGCTTGTTTTTTAACTTTTTCGGTTTTTGGTTTTGTTGCGCCTTCTTTTTCTTCTTCGACAAGTTCTTTTACACTTTCTTCTTCATTTTCTTGGTCAAAAACAGAAAACAATGCTTCCAAACCACGACCAAGTCCTCTTTTGTTATTATTCATTGTCAACTCTCCTAAATTTTATCTTTGTGTTTTTTGTAATTGGTGTATATTCCACATTGTTACGTTTCAAAATTTCTTCTGCAAGTGATTGATAAGCGACAGCACCCTTTGAATGGCTGTCATAAGTCAAAATACACTCGCCATGGCTTGGTGCTTCGGCAAGTCTGATGTTACGTGGAATAGTTGTTTCAAAAACTTTCTTTCCAAAGAATTTTACAATTTCATTGCTGACATCAGCAATAAGATTTGAACGACTGTCTTTCATTGTCAAAACAACACCTTCAACATCCAAATTTGCATTGAGATGATGTTTGATAAGCCTTACAGTGTTCATAAGTTGACTCAAACCTTCCAAAGCGTAAAATTCGCACTGAATAGGGATAATAATTGAATCAGCCGCAGTCAAACTGTTGACTGTCAAAAGTCCCAAAGAAGGTGGACAGTCAATCAAAATAAAATCGTAGTTATTTTTTATTCTTCCCAATATATTTTTGACAATTTTTTCCCTTGAACTCATTTGCACAAGGTCAATTTCGGCACCTGCAAGGTCAACAGTAGCAGGGATGATATCAAGTCCTTCGATATATGTAGGCATAATCACTTCGTGAACAAAACAATCGCCATCAATTACGTTGTAAATAGTTTTTGTATCGTGATTTTTTTCAATACCTACGCCACTGCTTGCGTTACCCTGAGGGTCCATATCCAAAATCAAAACCTTTTTGCCCATAACAGCCATATATGATGCCACATTTACACAGGTAGTAGTCTTTCCAACACCGCCTTTTTGATTGGCAAATGCTATTATTTTTCCCATAATATTACCTCTTGGTTAATTATACAATAAAAAAACACAAAAGAATAGTATTTTTTTGATTTTTTTACAAACTTTTAACAAAAAAATCAAAAAAAATTGCCTGTTCTTTTGCGCCACTTGAAATTTTGTCTGTACCATAATTTTTTTTGAATGTTTTTGACAAAATTATTTTTGTTTTCAAACTTTGTTTTTTCATTTTTGCAACAGTTTTTAAATATTTTATTCAAAAACTATCAAGCATTATTTCAAGTTTTTACATGATTCAATATCGCATTTAATAATTTATAATGGCATTAAACGTGGCTTGTTTTGTGATCTTGGATATTTGATTGGGGTAGGGGATACTTTTTTGACAATTACAACAAATCTTTGATTGCCACAAAGGTCAAATTCAAAAACATTTTCTATCTTTGCGCCCAAAATTTCAAGAGCATTTTGACTTGCCGAAATTTCTTCTTCAATCTTTTGCGCCTTGTAAAAAACACAAACTCCACCAACTTTCAAAAGTGGGAGCGCATACTCCAAAAGAGTGCTGAGATTTGCCACAGCACGAGCACTGCAAATATCAAACTTTTCACGATTATCCTTTGCAAAATCTTCAATTCGAACATGCTTTGCATTGATATTTTCAAGTCCCAACTGTGCACACGCAAAATTCAAAAAATTTACCTTTTTGCCGACACTGTCAATCATTGTGACATCAAGGTCTGGATTGTAAATTTTGATTGGGATGGCAGGGAATCCACCACCGCTGCCCAAATCAACAACTTTGCCTTTTCCTGCAAAAAAATCTTTTGCAATCAAACTGTCCAAAATATGCTTTGTGTAAAAATCTTGTTTTTCGGTTATTGATGTAAGGTTGTACTTTTGGTTTTCACTTGAAACAAGCAGATAAAAATCGTACAAAGATTTTACCTTGTCATCCGACAATTTTATGCCATTTTTTGCCAAAAACTGTTTTAATTCGTGCATATTATCTCCTTGTTTTTTGTTTGATTGCGTGTTCTTTTTTTCTTTTTTGTATCAAATTTTGTTTCGAGAATCAAGTTTGACAAAGTCAATTTTTGTTTTTCTTGCTCATTTTGACAAGTATAATCAAAACTGAAATATCGGCAGGGGAAACCCCCGAAATTCTGGACGCTTGCCCGATTGTTCGTGGTCTTATTTTGTCCAATTTTTGCTTTGCTTCAATGCGTATTCCTTTCTGTGAAAGATAATCAAAATCTTCTGGAATAAGCATCTCTTCTTGGGACTTATTCTTGTCAATTTCTTCTTGTTGTTGAGCGATATATCCTTCATATTTGACTTCGGTGTTTACGTATTCCAAAACAGAATATTCAAAGCCTTCAAACAATTTGTATTGGTCGTTTATCTTGAATATATCAATGTTGTTGCGTTTTATTGCATCTTTGACCGTTATTGACTTTGTTGGCAAATTTTCGCCATTTTTTTCAAACAACTGGGTCAAATCTTTGTCAATTTTGAGTTTTGTCGAAAGCAATTCTTTACATTTTTGAATACTTTGCAATTTTTTTGTGTAAATATCCCATCTTTCGTCGTCTACGAGTCCGTATTCACGTCCAATAGGGGTGAGCCTTAAATCGGCATTATCCTGCCTTAACAAAAGCCTGTATTCCGCTCTTGAAGTCATCATACGATATGGTTCATTGGTTGGCTTTGTGACGATATCATCAATAAGCACACCAATATATCCTTGATTGCGTCCCAAAACAAGCGGTGCTTTGTTTTTGATATAACAATCGCCATTTATTCCTGCGACAATGCCTTGTGCCGCCGCCTCTTCATAGCCACTTGTTCCATTTATTTGACCTGCAAAAAACAGTCCGTCGTAAGACTTGCTTTCAAGCGTTGGTTTGAGCGTGGTTGCGTCGATAGCATCATATTCAATAGCATACGCATCACGCATTATGCGGGCATTTTCAAGCCCCAAAATACTTTTGTACATGGGCAGTTGCACATCAACGGGCAGGGAGGTGCTTACACCCTGAATGTAGACTTCATCGGTGGAAAGTGCTTCTGGTTCCAAAAATACTTGGTGACGTTCCTTGTCCGCAAAACGTGTAACCTTGTCTTCGATTGACGGGCAATATCTTGGACCAATACCCTTTATAGTTCCTGCAAAAAGTGGTGCACGGTGGATATTGTCACGGATAATTTGGTGAGTTTTTTGTGTTGTGTAAGTCAGATAACAATCAATAACATTTTTAGGTTTTTGTTTTGTTACAAACGAAAAAGACTGTATGTCATTGTCACCGTGCTGAACTTCCAAATTTGAAAAATCTATACTTTTGCGATCAACTCTGGCAGGAGTACCCGTTTTGAGCCTTTTTATTTCAAAACCCAAATCTTGCAAAGATTGAGTAAGATGTTTGCTGTTTGAAAAACCATTTGGTCCAACGTCATTTGTCCATTCACCAACGATGATTTTGCTTTTCAAATAAACACCCGTTGCAACAACAACGACTTTTGTGCCAAATACTTGTCCCTGAGCGGTTTCCAACCCAACAACTTTGCCATCTTTGACCAAAATATTTTTGGCTTCCGCCTGTTTTATAAAAAGGTTTGGCTGAGATTCCAGCGTTTTTTTCATTTCGGTGTGATAATTGACCTTGTCCGCTTGTGCACGCAGTGAGTATACAGCAGGTCCCTTTCCACGATTGAGCATACGTATTTGAATAAGCGTTTTGTCTGTATTTTTGCCTATTTCGCCACCCAAAGCGTCAATTTCACACACCAACTGTCCTTTTGCGGTTCCACCAATAGATGGATTGCAAGCCAAAAATGCAATCGAATCCAAATTCAAACAAAGCATCAATGTCTTGTTATTCAATCTTGCCAAAGCGAGTGCCGCTTCGCAACCTGCGTGTCCCGCACCAATGACTATCGCATCAAAATTTTCTTGTTCCATTTTTTCCTTCTTTTTTCAAGGGATTGTTTTAAAACTTTTTTTGCCGTTTGTCAACAATCAATTTTTTATTATTTTCACAAAACATCATTTTCCCAAACAAAATCTTGAAAATATCTCGTCAATAATTTTTTCGTTTTCACTTTCGCCCGTAATCTTGCCCAAAGTACTCCAAAGTGACTTTATTTCAAACAAAACAATGTCAACAGTTTGAGTATCTATCTTTGCCAAAATATCATCGCAACAAACAAGAGCCTGTTTAAGGGCTTCTATATGCCTTGTATTCGTCAAAACAAGTGCGCTGTTATCAATCTTCTGCTTGTACACTCTTTCAACAATTTTGTCCAAAAATTCGGTTATATTTTGATTGTGAAGGGCACTTATGCAAACATCAATGTCAAAAGGATACTTTTGCACCTTGTCAAAATCGGATTTGTTTTGAACAACAAGTGGATTGTAAGATTTTATTTGCTCGTAAATTTGTTCGTCTTGCTGGTCGAAATCTTGATTTGAAACCACAAAAACAACCAAATTCGCTGATTTTATTTCTTGTTTTGTTTTGTCAATTCCAATTTTTTCAACCAAGTCATTGCCTTCACGAAGGCCAGCAGTATCCACAAGTTCAATTTTGATACCTTTGTATACAATTTGCTCGCTTATGCTGTCACGTGTTGTGCCGGCAATATCGGTCACTATTGCACGATTTTCACCCAAAACAGCGTTCAAAATACTGCTTTTGCCAACATTAGGTTTGCCAACCAATGCAATCTTTACGCCCGTTTTGAGTTGTTTGCCGTATTCGCTGTTTGCAAGCAACTTTTCAATCTGGCTTTTTATTTCTTTTATGTCCTGTTTTGTTTGTTCCTTTTCGATGCTTTCGTCGTCGTATTCGGGATAATCAACTGTAACCGCCAAACGTGCGTTGGTGGTTGTAAGAGCCTTTTGCATTTGTTTTACAGTTTGCAAAAGTTGTCCATTCAAAAGTTCAAAGCCCGCTGAAAGTTCGGCTTTGTGAGTTGCTTCGATGACATCAATAATTCCTTCGGCTTCATCAAGGCTCATTTTCCCGTTCAAAAACGCCCTTTTTGAAAACTCGCCATTTTCGGCAAGTCGGGCACCTTTTTCAAGCAAAAGACGCAAAACTTCACGACACAAAAGCACACCGCCATGCACTTGAAATTCCACCATATCTTCACCAGTGAACGAATGTGGATTTTTGAAATATACCATCAAACACTTTTCGCCAAGTCCTTTGATGTTGCCCAAATAAAGCATACGTGGCACAATGTTTTCTTTTGTCAATTTTTTGTTTTCAAACAGTTCAAATGCAATGTCAAGACTTTGCTTGCCACTCATTCTTACAATTGCTATTGCCCCAGTTCCCATTGGGGTAGAAATGCTTGCTATCGTATCCATAGCACATATTTTAGCACATAAAATTTCGTATGTCACGCATTTTTTATGCAAGGAAAGTGTAGATTTCAACTGTAAAAATATATTGGAAATACATTTTTACCACAAAAAAGTTATGAAAAAATGTAAACAAAAAAACCGCTTGTTATGGGATTGTTCCATATTAGCGGTTTTTTGTTTTATTTGTTTTTGATAACCAAATATCTGTGTGGTTCTTCGCCTTTGCTTACTGATTCCAAATCTGGATAGTTTTCAGAAACAATAGTGTGGATAATGCGTCTTTCATACGCACTCATTGGTTCCAACTTTGTGCTGTGTCCAGTTTTTTGAACCTTTTTGCACATTCTGTGAGCAAGTGCAGTAAGTGTGTTTCTGCGTTTTTCACGATATCCATCAATATCCAAACGCACTTTTTTGCTTTTTCTGCTTGCCTTTCCATTTATGACAGAAGTCAAAAATTGAAGGGAATTGAGGCATTCACCACGATATCCAATAAGTGACGCAACATCGTTGCCTTTTATTGTGTAAAAAATTTCATCTGCAGTTTCTTCAACCAAAACTTCGCCGTCAATGTTTACACTTTTCAAAAAGCCTTGCAAAAAGTTTTTGCCAAGTTCGGCTTCGGTTTGTTTTGCAACTTTCTCGCTTTCGCATTCACATTCTTTGCAAATACATTCTTGATCTTCTTGACAACCGCATTCGTCTTCGCAGTGACAATCTTCACAATCACACTCGTCTTCGCAGTGACATTCTTGGCAGTCACATTCGTCTTCGCAGGTGCATTCGTTTGCATTTTGACTGTCTTTTTTGTCATCTTCGTCTTCTTGCAAAAGGCGTTTACGTTCTTCTTGTCTTTTTTGATATTTTTCTTTGCAATCTTCGCTTATTTCAACCAACACTTTGGCTTTGCGGAAAAGTCCGCCAGTATCCAAAACTTTGATATCCACGTCATCACGTGATGCACGCAGATTGAAAAGCGCATCTTCGATTGCTTTTTCAACAGTTTTTCCACTGCCTTCATAACTAAACATAAGAATCTCCTTTATTATTTTTCCTTAAAGTATTCTTTTTCGTTTTCTTTTTTTGATTTTTTTTGTTTGTGGTCTTTGTTTTTTTGGATATTTGTACGTGAATATTCCATTACTGCTGTTTGTGATTGCTTTTGCTCGGCTACCTTTTCCATTTTGTCCAAAATAAGGTCAATAATTGGAGTAGATGCCAACGCAATAAGTTGCGATGTCAAAAGATAAAGTGCAAAAACTGCGTTGTAGGTAAGTGCAAAGAATCCAAGCATAAGTGGCATAAGTATCATCATAATTTTTCCAGAAGATGCCATTGGATTATCACCGCTCGTTTTTTTGTTTTTGCGCCAAGAAAGCCATTGAGTCAAAAATGCCGAAGCAATTGTTAAAACAGTCAAAATCAAAAATCCATTGGTTCTGCCTTCGGTTTTTTCAAGTGGCGTCATAACTTTTGCATATTCGACTTTAAATTCTTCTTTTTGATCAGCAGTTAAATTTTTGACAGCAATATCTTCTTCGCCAACGGTAACTGTTTTTGCAATTTTCAAATATTCATCAGCAGAAGGAATACTGTTTGTTGGCATATCAGATTTCCAAACATTGTCAATCCAAAGCCAAGAAAATTCCTTTTTTATTTCGTTGTACTTTATGCGAACTTGTCCATTTGCATACTCACTTGCAACATCTTCGGTCGCACCACCTTCGATTTGTGTTGTGTATGCTGTTTTGTAAGTTTGCTTCAACGCATCATATTCGCCAATAATCTTTTTGGATGCCATTGTGTTAAGTCCTGAAAACAACGTAATAAAAATAACCAAAGTAACAACCATATATACAAGCATAAAAAGGCAAGAGCCCACTACGTTGTAATTGTTTGCCTTGTAAACTTCGGCAACCTTTTGATTGTAAGTGTTTTTGTCATTGCCATACTTTTGTTGCAGTTTTGCAAGTTGAGGTTGTATTTTTGCTTGCATTTGACTGTTTTTTCTTGACGTTTTTTTGTTGAAAAAGTCAAGTGGCAACAACAATACTTTGATTGCAAGGGTCAAAAGAATAATTGACCAAGCATAGTTTCCTATTGCACCGTTGAACCAAGAGATAACTTTGGTCCACATATCCACCATAAAACCACAGAGTTGAGATATGTTCAAAAAAGCCATTTATCTTCTCCTTTCAAATTTGGTGGTAAGGGGTCATATCCCCCTTTGTGATTGGGTGTACACCTTAAAATTCTTTTTCCACCCAAAAATATACCCTTGAACACACCAAAGCGAAGTATCGCTTGCAAGGTGTAAGTTGAACATGTTGGATAGTATATACAGCACCTTGGAAGAAATGGTGAAATACACACTTTGTAAAAATACACAAGTCCAACGCACAAAAGTTTCAGCGGATACAAAAGTATGTCAACAAGTTTTCTCATCATAAAGTCCTGCACGAGTTATCAAACTTTTGATTTGTTTTTGTATTTCCCAAAAGTCAAGTTCGCTTATACCTTCTTTGGCAACAAAAATATAGTTGTAATGGTTGTTTACATTTTGCAAAAGTGACCTGAATGCTTCACTCATACGTCTTTTTACAAGACTGCGAACAACGCTTTTTCCAACCTTTTTGCTGACCGAAAAACCAACTTTGAGTGGGGTATATTTGCTTTTGATAAAAACAAGATTGATGCAAGGTGAAAAAACAATACTGCCGTGCTTGTAGATATAGTTAAACTGTCGTTTTTTTCTGAGCCTGTTTTCTTTTTTCACACCAATCCTCCATCAAAAATTAGGCAGTCAATTTTTTTCTGCCACGAGCACGTCTTCTTTTCAAAACGTTTCTTCCGCCTTTAGTTTTCATTCTTTCACGAAAACCATGTACTTTGCTTCTTCTTCTTTTCTTAGGTTGATAAGTTCTTTTCATTTTGCTCCTCCTTCAAAATTTGAAATTGCCCGACTTGATAACACGTCAAAGGCAAATTTTTTTTGCCTTTTGAGCGTACAAAACCATTTTGGACGCCCGCCAAACGAAAAAATTATAAATTAAACAAATTGCAATGTCAAGAAAATTGCAAAAATTACGGACTTACGGGCTCGTTTTTTTATTTTAAAAAAAACTTCGCCATACAAATGAAAAACTGCACGTTACTGCGTTTGCTGGTGGGGATTTCAAAACAGTCATTTAGGATAACTAAACTCCTGCTTTGAAACCCCACCGAGCCTTGTCCCGTTTGTTTTTGATTTGTATGTATTTACGGCCGAATTTTTGCCTTTCCGACCAAACGCTTTAATTTGCTTTGCAAAAGTTTTGGTCGGACTCTCATGCGAAGTAATTTCTTCGAAGTGTCAAAGCAGTTTTTTTAGTTAATTACAATAAGGACGACATTTCGTTGTTAATAAAAAAAAAGGGGCAAGAAATTAAATTTGCACAATTTAGTAAACTTGACCCCTTAATTTTTATGTCAGCAAACGCAGCAATCCAACGTTTTTCACTTGCGTGCACCGTTAAGTAAGAATACGCACAGGCAGTATCAAATACAAAAACTCATCGCCTTCAAATGGTGTGATTGTGCAAGGACTTGCACTTGAATTGAAGTTGATTTTTACAAATTCATTGTTGTTCATACGCAATGCATCCATAAAATATCTTGCATTGAATGCAATGTTAAGGTCGTTGCCTTTAAGTACGATATTGACATTTTCTTTGATATTTCCAAGTTCGCTGTTTGATGACAAACAAAGGTTTCCTTCCTTGATTTCAAATTTTACAAGGTTTCCTTGTCCAACTTTGCTGAGAAGTGAAGCCCTTTCCAAAGCATCTTCAAATTGTGCTTTGTTGATTGTAATAACAGATTCATAATTTGAAGAAATAATTTGTTTGTAATTTAAAAATTCGCCATCCAAAAGTTTTGTAATAATTTTTGTGTCATCAAGGTCAACCATAAGGTTGTTCTTTTGAATATAAACATTTACCACATCGTCAGAATCATCCAAAAGTTTTGCAATTTCGTTCAAACTGCGTGCTGGAACAATGACTGAAACAGAGATGTTTGAAGCGGCGAGTGGTTTGTTCACAAGTGCAAGTCTGTATCCGTCCAAAGCGATTGCACGGATAGAGTTGTTTTCCACTTCCAACAAAACACCTTTCAATATCGGACGAGATTCGTCAATAGCAACTGCAAATGTTGATTTGGTGATAAGTGACTTCAAATCTTTTTTTGTCATAGCAAAATATTCGTTGCAGTCAATCTTTTTGAATCCTGGATATTCCAATGTTGTGAAGCATGAAATAAAACCTTCACTTTCGGCGTATTTGATTTTGAGTTGATTTTTTTCGTTCAAGTCAAGTTCGATTTGTTGATTTGTAAGTTTTTTCACAAATTCACAAAAGAATCTGCCAGGAACAACAGTTTCGCCTTCAACTTTGATTTCTGCCTTGATCTTCTTTTCGATTGCAAGGTCAGTATCTGTTGCGCTGAGTGTGAGCACATTGTCTTCGGCAAAAAGTTTTATACCTTCCAAAATTGGATTGGCTGTTTTTGCAGATATCGCTTTGCTTACAGTGAGCACCGCTTCGGCAAGATCCAATCCTTCACATATTAAATTCACGTTGATTTCTCCTTTAAAATTTATCAAGTATATTATACATCAATCAAAGCAAAATTTCAAACTTTTTTTGTTACATTGACACAAATTTATGTATTTGTATTTCAAATCAAAATGCAGAAGTTGTTTTCAAAAAAAAGATAACAAATTGATTGTTATCAAAAAAAATTTCAAAAACTTTTTTCCGCGCCAGCAGATACAGTTATATTATTTTGATTTATTGTAATTGTATTTATAGAGAATGTGAATATGTGGACAACTTTTGACTGACACAATATATTGTGTAAAACAACGAAATAAATATTGTACAAGCCCAAATATGGTGCCAGTCAAATGTGGATAAAATGTTAACCATTTTTTTTTGTTTTCCACATATCAACAGTTTGACGAAATCTGATTTTTTATTTCGCCGACAATTGTGCGGATTTTGTTGTTGGTTTTCAACTGCTCACTTATCTTGTCACGGGAGTGGATGATGGTCGTGTGGTCACGACCGCCAAACAATTTGCCAACGCTTACAAGTGGCATATCCAAAAGTTCGACAATAAGATAAATTGCTATCATGCGTGGTTCAACACATTCCTTGCTTTTTCGTTTGCCTGTGATGTCCGCATTGTTTATGCCGTAATACGTGCAAACCTTTTCAATAATGTCATTTGGTGAAATTTGCTCTTTTTGTTCTTCTTCTTGGTCTTGGAAAATTTCCCTTGCATCTTCCATTGATGCATGTTTTTTGCCTGTAAGTGTTGCATAAAAGTAAATTTTTGACAAAATTCCTTCCATTTCACGTATATTTGTGTTAACTTTTTCGGCGATAAACGTCAAAACATCGTCATCAATAATATATCTTTCTTGACTTACTTTCTTTTTCAAGATTGCAAGTTTTGTCTCAAAATCTGGGGCTTGGATATCTTGTGTAAGACCGCTCAAAAGGCGGGAACTGAGTCTGTCAGCCAATGTTGCGATTTCTTTTGGGTGACGGTCAGAAGATATGATTATTTGCTTGTTTTTTTGATAAAGTTCGTTGAAAGTGTTGAAAAACTCTTCCTGAGTTGATGTTTTGTTGGAAATAAATTGGATATCATCAATCATCAAAACGTCAAGGTCACGATAACGTCTTCGAAATTCAATGTTTGCCTTTTCTTTTTCCTTGCCAGCACGAAGGGAATCAATATAATCGTTTGTAAATTTGTCACAAGTAACATACTTGATTTTTTTGCCAGGTGAGTGAGTTTTGATATAATTTCCAATAGCATTCAAAAGGTGAGTTTTGCCAAGACCAACTCCTCCATAGATAAACAATGGGTTGAATCTTTCACCGGGATTTTCGGCAACACTTCGGGCGGCGGCATAAACAAATTGGTTGGATTTTCCAACGACAAAGTTGTCAAAAGTGTACTTTTCATTGAATTGATTATCTTCGGTATTCTCTTCGGCTTTCAAATCTTCGGCAGGCATATTTTTTTTCAAGTATTCTTCTTTTTCATCAGGTCCAATAATTTCATATTTTGTATCTTCACCAAAAACTGATTGCAAACATTCTTTCATCACAACCGAGTGATTTTTGGCAATTTGACCTTTTGCAAAGGTCGTGTTGGCACATAAATATAAAGTATTATCCTTGAAATCCAAAACTTCCAAAGGTCTGAACCACATATCAAAAGACACAACCGAAACCAAAAGTTCCAATTTTGAAAGCACTTTTTCCCATAATTCGTTTACTTCTTGCATTTTATCCTCGCTTTTGCCTTTTATTATAACAAGCAAAAGCAAAATTTTCAATCTTTTTTTCAATTTTAAAAAGATGTGAAACAGCAAAGGGTACAAGGTTATTTGAAAATTTTGTAAACGCGGTGAAGGCAAACTTTGCCAAATGATAAATAATGTTGTCGCGACCGCTTATTTCTTACGCTGCCCTTATGTGGACAGAAAATTAAAGGGGCAAGAAACTAAATTTGTGCAATTGTGAACGATTTCTGCAGGCACGTATGTGCCGAAGCCTTAGTGAACAATGCACAATTTAGTAAACTTGACCCCTTTATTTTTCTGAAAACACCCTTAAGAAAGCGAGTTTATTGCCCCCAACATCACCTCATTCACATTTTTGTTTTTGAGTGTGTAAAGCAAAATTTTTCCATCTCTGTGAAATTTGACCATGTTTTGGGCTTTCAAAATTTTGAGTTGGTGAGATATTGTTGTTTGATTTACATTCAAAAGTACCGCCAAATCATTGACACACATATCACAAAGTGAAAGGCAAATAATTATCCTTAATCTTGTGTAATCCGCAAAATTTTGGAAATAACTGGCAAGCCTGTTTGTTACGTCAGATTGAGGCATATATTTCAATATTTCGCTTTTGTTATGCTCGGAAAGAACCAATAATTTTTCCATTTTTACCCCCATTATTTTCACAAAAAAAATAGCATTTTCATATACATTGTTGTCCTTCAAGTTTAATAATTTTCAAAATTCTCTGTCAAGGTTAAATTTGTGGACATTTGACTAAAAAGGAAGAAAAATAGGAAAGATTGAACAAAAAGGGGGTTATATGAATTTTTCTCAAGACATATTGTTTGTACTTTTGATTTCTGTCATAGCAAATGCTACAAATACAGACCTTGCAACAAACACAAACTTCTTGCTTTTGTTGTTGTTGGCTTTGTCAAACAATGGGGGAACCAGTTCGTGTGGATGTGGATGCAGTTCCTGCGGATTTTCGCTTTAAGGGTGTTTTCAGAAAAATGACCGTGTTGGGTCTAAAA
>ULVL01007443.1_pt1 | contig 13471 bp, 10 predicted proteins | sample 1959381 | NCBI WGS metagenome assembly ULVL01 (sample SAMEA4835785, study PRJEB28245) | human gut metagenome | biome: gut microbiome; material: fecal sample | place: Denmark | collected 2008
ATTGTCGGAGATTATCGTAATATTTTATGTCATGTATATCAAGAGATAAAATCTATTTCTATGAATGATGGCTATTGTGCATTGCAAGATTTGGTAAAAGAAGATACAATTTATTACAGAACCGAGGCGCAAGTGTTAGAATTATGTGATATGCTAAATACCTTAGGCTATATAGATATACGTAATCACTCCGATGGAGTGAAATTAAACATTCTTAAGCCCATTGACTTTTAACTAAAAAATGCAGTCGCATCAAACAGATGCAACTGCATTTTTTTAGTTATTCTTTATGGTCTCCTTCCTTGACCCTTTTTGCCAATAAACTTTGTTGCTCTTGGCGGCTCGGGAAAAAGGAACTTTTGAGTTGGTCTCGTTTTTTGAAATCAAGTGCATCCATATACACCATTGCGTGTCTAACAACAATTTTTGTGAGCATTTTTTCAGTTGTTTATCGCTTGATTCATACATGGTAATAGCATTGGAGACAAAATCTTCAGCCATTTTCTGCTTCTCAAGCATCATTAAATGCTGAATTTGATAAGTTTCTTCGGAACTATAGTCAAACTTGTGCAATAGCCTGAAGGAATTATCCCTTGTCGCATATGTAGCAGACATATTGTAAATATCCAACAATAAAGCCATTGAAACGAGTTGGAATTCAACTTGAAGTCTGCTGAGTTGTCCGGGCTTTCTTCGTTCCTCGTATTCAACAGGTCCTTCTTTCTTCAGTTCCTCGATTATCTGCTCATAATCACGTTCAGTTTCTTTAGCCCAAACATTATATATTTTATTAGGCAGCTGATAAATCTCATTTACGAAAGCTTTCCTCATTTGGGCATTCATATTATGCTCAAAACTTGGCAGGCATTTTGAAATAATCATTAGCAACGATAGGGCGCGAATGATTTGATTCATTGTTTTTGACGCATCATCTTCATTGTAATCGTAAATGTCTACCGTTGTAAGTTGCTTGTCCGCTTGTTTTTCGTCACTGACTTCTTTTTTCTCAGCTTCTTGTTTGCCATCCTCAGGCGGAGGAGGAAGAGCGGGGGCGGATTTTAGTTCTAAGAACTTGGGGAGGTTGGTATTGAAATTAAGCTCCTGCCAGTCAGAGGTCAGCGCTTGGGTGGTAGATAACAAGAATCCCAGTATACGCGGATTATCGGTAATATATGATATGAACATTAAGATATCTGCATTGATACCAAAACATGCGTTTTGCAACAGATAATTCAAATCGTCTTCTACGCCAGTAGTGTTGTATAGGAAATTTACCTCTCTTGCCACAAAATATGCCAACTGATTTTTATTAACAAATTTATAACCGTTCTCACTTTCAGTCAAAATTTTACTCGATTGGATAATGCGAAGGAACGAGGACGAGGTTACCTCGTCGTCATTATCTTCATTATATGTACTGATAATGCTTAGTATTTCTTTTTCTGATATCGGGTATTTTTTGTTGAAATGAATGTAATGCGCAACCATAGAAATCAATCTATATATTTTATCGGTTGTCAAAATTCCAGCTTGATACGGAGACAGAATAGCGGTTATATTTGCCTCAAATACTTTACCGAAAACGGTAGAATCACTGTTTGATATGTTACCAATATTGTTGCAGTAATAATCAATAAAATCAATAATAAAATCCGGGGTCAAAGAAATGAACTTCTTTTGGAGATTGATAGCTTCGCATAACTTTTCGGTTAGATCATGTGCGTCAAGCGAAGCGTCTTTTTTCTGCTTTATGAGAATTACTTTTTCTACAAGCTCTTTGCGTTTATCGGAGAAGAATGGAGCGATTTTATACTTGGTAATAGCAGTCTCGGTTTTTAGAGCGGTTTTCATTCGTTCCAACATATCGAGGTCAATTACCTTTTTTGTCGCGAAAATCATCAGTCCAAACTCTCCAGTCAAACTGGAAATATAGCGATCAAAATCGCGAGGCTTTATTTGGTCAATATCATCGATAATCAGAACTCGATTCTCGGGAGGCAATTGATTATATCGAACCAAAGATGCTTTGTCATCTCCATATATTTCTTCAAAATTGGATTTAACGATTTTACTGCTTTCCTTGTTTTTTATTGTATCAATATCACAATATATTACGCATTTTTCTTCGGATAACTTGAGAAATAGTGCTTTGAGAAGTGATGTTTTACCACAGCCATTTGCGCCGGTAATCAACACTCTTTTTTGTGAATACAATTCTTCAATAAAAGGGTCAATATTTAGGAATTCCTTGCTGAGTTCATCTCCGTATGTTTCTGTTTCAATTCGCGGAAACACAAAATAATCTGTAAAATCGGCTGACAAACTACGTAACGGATCGCTTAATAGGTTGTTTTTATATTCATCGCGTACCGTCAACTTCTTTTCGATTGAAGGCTTGGGTGTGAGGGTTTGAACTATTGGAGAATCGTTGTTGTATTGCGCTGCTTGAGAATCCCACTTATGTGGGTAAATTGTATACGTATATGTATTAGTATCTAAAACACCATACTCATACGCACTTTGCGTCCAGTCGTCATCATTACACAAAGAGCCACCAGCATGAATGACCGCGGATTGCTGATTGCGTGAACTTTGTTTTGTTGCAATTCTATGCTCATGCCCCAAGAAAATCAAAGAGCTCTTGCATAGTAAAGCCTGCTCCAATTGTTCCTTTAGTGAATCAATGTACCAATCATAGGAATGGTGCATAACTGATATTACAAAATTTGCTCCAGTTGGAGTATTCAATTTGTTAATACAGCTTTGATCAATATAGTGCAATCCTTTATCTTCTTGACTCTTAAGAGAGAACAAACCGGTGTTAAGCATGTTGATCTCTATCTTGAAGCCATCAAAGTCAATGATTTTCTGAGAAAACATTGTGTCATCGATAAAGCACTTCTTGGTTTTAGCAAAATTAAAGAAATTTGCCTGCTTGGATAATTCTTCTTCAAGATACTTCTTGTACGAATAATCGGTGTATATTTGGTTTAACTCTTCGGCTGTACGAGGCGGATTTTCAAATTGTATATCATGATTTCCGGGAACACATACGGTTTCTATAGGGCTGGTATATATATTTTTCTTTTTCAATTCTATTGACATTTTGTTCAATATTCCGTTAGCAACGCGGTATTGTTCTCTTTCTCCTGAAAATGCAATATCGCCAGAAAGAACAAAAAGCAATCTATCAAAAGATCCTGCGGTTCTCAAGGAGTCAATAATCTTCTTGATCTGAAATTCACAATACGCTTTATCCGATTTTATATGCAAATCACTTAAATGTAAAAATAAAATTTTCATATTGCTCGCCTTTCTTATTCTGCAGCCTTACCACTTTTTATCCACTCATCGACTTCACTGGGCTTGTATTTCCATCCGCGTCCGACCTTATGGGCAGGCATTCCTTTTTCATTTATCCACGTAAGTAATGTGTCACGTGTAACTCCGAGATATGCACACATTTCTTTTGTCGAAAACCAACGCTCTGGAATTTGTTCCATATTCATTTCTCCCTTGCTTAGTATTATCGTATCTATTGTATCATATTATTCGACAAAAAGCAATGGTTAATGCATAATAGCGAGGAATAAAGTGTAGGATTACAATAGATATGTTACACTAAGAAAAAAGTAAAAAAAGAATAGCAATTGAGAGCCAAATGTGTTACAGTTAAGTCACCACAACAAAAAAGCAACAAAGGAGGCTCACAATTGCCATGAATAGTGTAACACAAGATATGAGGTTTCGTCAATCCCTTTTGAAATATTCGCAAAAATACGGAGTAACAAAAGCGGCGATCAAGTACAAAACGAACCGACAATACATCTACCGGTGGCTGAAGAGGTATGACGGAACGCTTGAATCCCTTCGGGAGAAATCACGCAGACCGCATCATCATCCGAATCAACACACCGAAGATGAGTTGAAGCTGATCAGAGATATGCGTCGCAGAAACCCCGGTACGGGACTTGTTGTGCTGTGGGTGAAACTGCGGCAAAGAGGCTATACGCGTACCGTGACCGGGCTGTACCGCGTGCTTCGCAGAAACGGCGAGATGGCGGTCAAGCCAAAGAATCCCAAGTATATCCCCAAACCGTATGAACAAATGAATTATCCCGGTGAGCGTGTACAGATAGATGTCAAATTTGTCCCTGCGGCTTGCCTTGTGGGGGCAGCCGCAGGCAGAAGATTCTATCAGTATACCGCTATCGATGAGTTTTCGCGCTACCGTTATCTTGAAGCTTTTGAAGAAAACAGTACCTATTCCTCTACGCAGTTTCTCATCCATATGCTCGACCACTTCAAAAGGCTCGGCGTTTCCGTAAAATGCGTTCAGACTGACAACGGTTTTGAGTTCACTAAACGCTTTGGCGGATCGGCACCCGACAATCTTTCTCTCTTTGAGCGCGCGCTCAAAGAGAGAAAGATTGCCCACAAGCTGATTCGTCCGTTCACTCCACGCCATAACGGTAAAGTGGAGCGTTCACACCGCAAGGACAATGAATACTTTTATGCTACGCACAAATTTTACTCATTTGAGGACTTCAAAGCACAGCTTGCTGTTCATCTTCGCAATTACAATAACTTTCCTATGCGTCCACTTAACTGGTTCTCTCCTAAAGCTACTCTCTTTAATTTTTTGGGTCTCGGTGTAACTTATCATTGACAAACCAACATAATGCATAATAGCGAGGAATAAAGCGTTCAACTGATAAAATTTCAACACAAAAAACGCCACAAGAGCGTTTTTTGAGTGACTGTATGAGTCTAATCTTCTACCAGCCATTTTAGATAGGCCATCAACCGCACACCCAAGCGGAAGCCGTAGAAAAAGGCTTCACGCTCAGTCACGCTGTACATCTCGTTCATGCAATCCTAAACTTTTTCCTTCTGCTTTTCTGTTACAATTTGGCATCGCTCAGTATCGCAAACGGCAACAAGAAAAGCGCCCAACCGAGATTGGTTGAGCGCAAATTGCTTATGATACTTGTATTTTGTCAAGTTAATATGTACTTACGACTCCGCTACCACGGACATTTTCAAGAATCCCGCTTTGAAAGCATCCGGGAAGATGAATGTTTTTTCTCCGGCATTAAAGTTTACACGGATGTGTTTCCCTGTCTTGTCGATCCATGTGATGGTTCCTGTTCCGAAAATTTTATGTACAACAACATCCCCTTTATGAACATCCGGAGCGACATATGGTTCTTCTTTCGGCGCTTGCAACGATATTGGCTTCACGACAGAATTTGCCGCAGGCTTCGCTTCGTATTGCTCGGTGACAAGGGACGGCGTTTTCCTTACAGCGGCAAAAGACACTGGTGCAGCGGGAGATGGATCTTCCTCCGGTTCGCTATCATCCGGCAGCGTTTCCGGCGGACGGTCATTTTCCATCGTCGCCTGCTGATTGTAGAACAGCTTTGCATATTCTTCGCGGCGGATAACGGTATCCCAACCGCCGATATCCCTGCCTTGATGCTTGTCAATACCGGTATAGGACAGGCTGGAATCCTCATATCGCTTGAATTTGAAAATCGCATCATTCATCAGACTTGCGTTAAAAACGCCGAGCGAACAGAGCAGTTCAAAGTCTTTTACATCCAACCCGGTTACCTTTTTGAAAAGCCCTGGTTCCAGTTGCGTGATTACATCGCGGAGCGACCGCTCTCTGTAATCGGTCAGATACATAAATACCGGTACGCGTGTTGCGAATTTGATGAGTTTTTCCTGAATCTGCTTGCGCATGGATTTGTATTCTTTTTCTTCGTCGGATAGTTCCTTCTTTTCCTTCGGCGTGAGTTTTTCTTCGCCTTCTTTTTTTGCCTTTTTCACCGCTTCGGATTTGTTGATGATGGTCTGAATATCGCTGTTCAGGGAGCGGAAGCCCTCTATGTTCATCAGCGCATCAAGTGCCTCTTTGCTTGCCAAAAGGCGGCTCAGCGTGCCGTTGTCCACATTGACAAGCAGTGCAGACTCCCAACGCTTGGCAAGCAGCGTTGCACTGGTACCCGCCATTGCGATATCCAACACATCCTGCGCGTTGATCTGTCGCATGGTGCTGCCGTCATAGGCAAGAACAGGTAGGAAACCGATGAATTCCGCCACCTTCTTTTCGGGATTGGATTCGTTGACATCCAATCGACAGGAGTAGTCGGAAATCTGCCGGAGCGCACGGTCAAGCGCAAAGTCAAAAACGTAGCACTCCTGCTTCATAATGGTTTTGTTGCCCGCCTCGTCGGTGATTTCCCATGGGGACTGCACACGGAATGCAGTCTGAAAATAGGTTTCGGGGGATTTGAGATTGCGGAGCATGAAAACGCCCGTCCACGGCCTGACCGTGACACCTGTCGTCAGTTTTCCGCAGGAGAGTGTGATAGTTTTGGTCTTCAGCGGATCACCCATCGACTTCAGCACAGGTGCAAGCGCATCCAATCCGATCCCCGCGCGTGTTCCGGCGCAGACATTGATCCTGTAATCGTGATAAAATGCGTTCTGCTTCTGCATGAGCAGATTGTACATAGCAAAACAGGCGGCAACATTCGGCAAAAACCACAGCGTGTGCGACAGAACATTCAAAAGGCGCGTATCGGAATACGGCATTGGCGGACGCCGATCCTGACCAAGCTTCATATCGTCTACATTGGAGGGCAGGTAGGATCCTCGAATGAGATCCAACCACTTCTGCACCTCGTTTTCGTAAACAAACCGTGCGTCTTCCCCCTTGCCTTTGGCGGAAAAGAAAACATTCAGGTCAAATTCATTGAATTCCCCCTGCATGGCGATCTGACGGATGCTGTCGGGGATGCGGTAGGTCAGCATGACCATGCGCGGCAGGGACAGATACGGATTGCCCGAACCTACCCAATTTTCCTTGGCGCGTTGCTCGTCGGAATAAGTCCAGTTGAAGATCTGATCTTCGATGAATTCGCCCGAATTGATGGCGCGGAAAGGCGTACCCGAGAGAAACAGATAATAGCTTGTTGTAATGGGCAAAAAGGTTTCATTGTAGGCGTTTCCCGCTTCTTCCATACTGTATTTTTCGGCATCGAAATCGGCAGACTCCTCTTCATCCGGATTTTCAAAGAGTTTCTTTGCGTTCTCACGCCACGCGCCGAAATGATACTCGTCAAAAATCACCAGATCCCAATTGGTGGTATGGATGAATTCGTTTTTTGCCTTGATACCGCCCGCTTCATTCGTCCCGAGCAGATCCTGAAAAGAGCCGAATACCACAATAGGACGGGACTTGTCCGCCATTTCATATTGACGGTCTATGTTCATGTCGCCCATATGTGCGTCCTTGTTGGAGACAAACTGCCAACCGTCAAAGTCTACATGGGTCACCAGATCCTCGCGCCATGCCGACTCAACTGCGGGTTTGAAGGTCAGCACAAGGATTCTGGAGAGTCCCATTTTCTTTGCCAGCTCGTAGGAAGCAAATGTCTTGCCAAAACGCATTTTGGCATTCCAAAGAAATTTCGGGACTCGCCCCGGCTCGTCCGACTTGGCTTTTCTGAAATAATCCGCAGTGCGCTCCACGGCACGCACCTGTTCGGGTCGCATCCGGAAGGTCGCCGTGCGCTCGCAGTCTGACCGGATGCCGGTTTTCAACTCGGTTATCGCCGCTTTGACATCCTCAACCTTGCAGTTGAACCACTCGTTGCGGTCGTTTCCTGCGTTCAGCCGACGGAATCCGCGACGCTCCAGAATACGGTGGATATCGTGATCGGTAAAACAGGAACCGTCGGGACACATGGCAGACTCACGCAGGAGAATCTGCGCCTTTACACCGCTCGTGTGCGTCTGCTCATAAATGCGTTTTTCAACATCCCGTTCGGTATATCCAACCTTAATGTAACCGGTGTGAGACGCAACTCCGGGAAGCATGTAAACATAAATTGTTGGGGTAACGGCGGGGCGTTGGACGAAGAAATCAGCTGACATGGTCGTCCTCCCGCGGGATCAGATCCCAACCGCGCACGCCCTTTGAAGTATCCAAACGATATTTTTTGCTACAAGCATCACAAGCAATGTACACATCGTGATCCCGAAATCCCGGGATATTAGCGTGTTCCTCAATGATCTTTCCTTTACCACAGGGACACTCATATTCATATCGTTCAGTATCACCACTCCCGGCGCCATAGCCGATATGATCTTCTTGGCTTGAACAGATTAACTTGGTGCGCATTTAATATCCCCCTTTTCAATCAATACTTTCAATTCTTGAATCAATATAAGACCATTCTTCATCTGTAATATTCCACAACTGTCGCAAATAGTCGTCTGTATACTCGGTGTTATACATTTGCAAATCAGGAATAAAGCAATAGTTCTTTTTTGTTACATCTTGCGATACCACGGTTTGCAGCAAAAGAAATCGAACTATTTTTGAAAAAATATATGATTTATAAGACAATACTTCTCTCTCAGTCTCAAATGCCCCGGCAACTATCCATGATTCCGTGCAACATTCACCTGGTTTTGCTATTCTCGTGTTTTCACTATAATAGAATGCTACGGGTTTAGAAAAATCCGTTTGACCTGCGATAGGCGATTTGGGAACAAGAAATTTCCACTTTTCCAAATATCCCTTGGAATCATCGACATCATTTTTATCAGCAAACTGTAATCCGATTTTTTGTATATACCAGCATGGAATGCCTTGCGACTTTGGTATGTAGTTTGTTTGTAACCCAAATGGCTTTCTCGCAGATACTCGTTCATCGAGAAAATGATTATACCCATTATCGATCTTTTTAACTATATTAACAGCCAAATTTTGACGAATGAATATATCGTATTCATCAAGCGGTCGGTGTGAGATTATTGATCCGTTGGTGCTGAAATTTTCCACTTCACAATTTCCCTCATAATCTCTATCCCAAAGAAAATAGCAAGCACCACCGGCAAGATCAACTCCGGGAAAGACATCCTTAAAATTTTCAAAGTCAACTAATTTGCGTATTCTGTGATCTGTTAGCATGGATTGTCTGAACTCATCCAATCCTTTTCCCCCGGTAAACCACCTTGAGGGAATTATCATGCTCAAATATCGAGGATTCATCCTTTTTGCCGCAGCAACAAACAACTGATATATTGGCTTTGCACTTTTTCCGTTTCCCCCATCGCTCAACTGATACGGCGGGTTGCCGATAATGACATCGAATTTCATTTTGAAAAGTTCCTCCGGATTTTGCGTATGAATCCATTCGTATGCGTGTGTTTCCAGTTCTGACGAACGGTCGTATTCGCTCTTAGACGCGCCGCACCAAATACAAGACGCTTTCGGCTTTCCGTTGCTGTCATAAGTCGTTTTTCCCCATGTATGCGGAATGCGTTTATAGCGGATATTCCCCTGTGCATCGTCAAAGCGGCTCACCGAGAACTCGCTGTTCGGGTATTTGGAGCAGTACACGCCGCGACGGGAAAGCAGGCTTGTCAACTCGGTAATGGCAATACCATACAGTTGTTTTTGAAAAATATGATCGACGCGTTCCTGCAAATCGGGAATCTGCGGCTCCAACCCGACGATCAGCCGTTTTGCAATCTCCCGGAGAAAAACGCCGGTTTTGCACGCAGGATCCAGAAAGGTCGTATCGGGATTGCGAAACAGTTCCTGCGGCAGCATGTCCAGCATTTTGTTGACCACATCCGGCGGGGTGAAAACTTCATCGTTCGAAAGGTTTGCAAGACAGGACAGCACATCGGGATTGTAGACATTTTCAAACAGCGCATTACTCATGGTCGGCAAGCCTCCTGTAATTTGTGATATACTGCTTCAGAAATTTTCCTTCTTCGTCAGGTTGCACCGTCTCTCCGAACAACGACAGTTGCCCGTCCTCTGCGGTTGTTTCCTTTTCGTCTTTTGCATTGACCAATTCGTCAAAGGTGTAGTCCTTGCGCTGAATCCGCCCGTCATTGAACGGGAAAGTCCATTCCGAAAATACGATCGGTTCGGAGGTGTCCTTGCCGTTTTCATCTACGCACATAAGGGACAAAGCGTTGCCGCAGACAATGTTGCGGGCAAGAATGAATCTTGCCGCCGCCCGCGTATCGTCGTTGCACTCCTTTTTGCAGACCTTATGATATTCCTCCTCCCACAGTCCGTACAGCCGCTCACGGCAGGCTTCGCAATTGTCCGCAAGAATATCCACCCCATACAGACTGCCGAGAGCGAGCAGTGAGTTGCGCTCCCAATCGTAGCTGCTTTTACGGTACTTTCTTATTTGCTCACAGGCAAGCTTACGGGTAAGAATCTCGGCAAGAAAGTTGCCGTCCCCGCAGGCAGGCTCCAAAAAGCGGGAATCGATGCGTTCGGTTTCGGGTTTGACAAGATCGCACATCGCCTTGACCTCCCGCTCGGCGGTAAAGACCTCGCCGTGTGCGGCGACCCGCTCCCGGGATTTGACCTGTTTTTTCTCCATCCGACGCTCCTTTCTGCACCGAATATAACATTCGATGCAGAAAAGATAAGAAAAAAGGACGCATCCGTGTCAAAATTTGACAAGATGCGTCCGAAAAGTGCTTTCTCGGGGTTGAAAAGTGCCTTGCGGTGTGTTATAATAAAGTATATAAGTATGTTATTATGTACCGAATGTTATAATCGATGCAGTTTTTTGCTCAAAAAAGCTTTTCCAATTTGTTCATGGCGGCAATTTTCGTGTCCATCATGCTGTGCGCATAACGGTTGAGAGTGATGGTTGCGTTTTTATGCCCCATCAGTTCCGAAAGGGTTTTGATATCCATTCCGCATTCCAGTGCGCGGGTTGCAAATGTGTGTCGCAAAGCGTGAAAGTTCAGTTTCCGCACTCCCGCCTTTTCGGTCAGGCGTTCAAACAGATATTGATACGAGCGGATCGACATTCGCTCGGCTTTTTTGTTTTCTATCACAAACTCGCTCCGAGCGCCTCTTCTATAGATGCGTAAATCCTCTGCAAGATAGCCCGGCAAAGGAATCATGCGCTCGGATGCGGCTGTTTTCGGTCGATCCACAAATAACTGCCACTCGCCTTCGGCGTTCTTTTCGCGGTAGACCGTCTTTTGGATCTGCAGAATTCCTTTTTCCATGTCAACATCCTGCCACTCCAATCCAAGCAATTCCCCGATTCGCAATCCGGTATAAAGGCAGAGCCGGATGCCGAACAACCGCCTGTCTTCCCATGCCGCAATGGCTTCTTCCAATCGACGCTGTTCCTCTCGTGTAAACGCATCCACCCGCGACGGCGGACCGGGTACACGCCGGATACGGTCGCAGGGATTGGCGGGCAGTAAATCCATATCGCACGCATAGGTGAATGCGGCGTTCAGAACGGTCAGCATCAGATTGGTACTGGTCGCCGAAAGTGCCTCGCCGCGCAGATTTCCGTCTGCCTGATGTGCGGTCAGAAATTCGGAAATCTGCCGCCTGCCGAGATCGTCAATCTGCGTGTCGCCAAGTTCGGGCAGGATGTGCTGAACGATCAATCCCTTATACCGGCTGTATGTCCGCGGCTTGACTCTCTCCCGTTCGCAGCGATCCAGCCACGCTGTCATCAATTCGTTTGTCGTCATTTTTTCAACGCTCCTTTTTGCCTTATTATAGCCTCTTCCGGCGTTTTTATGAATATCTCAAGGGAACGAAAGAGCGACACCCTCCGGCAATCCGGCAAAGCATCGCTCTTTTAAATGCGGCGTATATTGAACAGTGTATTGTTGCTTTTTCATGCTCTTGCTCCCTTCCGTACCTGTAAGTACAATACCATACCACAGAAGGTCGGAGAAGTCCAGCGAAAATCCAAAGAAAAAAGATGTGTCAGAGCAAATTTGCGGCAGATTTATGGATTGCCCCAAAATCAGCTGAAACATTCACTCTCATACCGATATCATTCTATTGAATTTCAAAAAATGTGTTTTTTTGCTCGCAGATTTCAAAGAAAAATGTGTTGAATTGCTCTTGTAAAACTTCGAAAAATGTGTTATACTATATCAGACGGAAAAAGGAGGGATCGTATGAAGCGAAAAGCGATTGAAGATCTGAAAAAATGGCGTGATGACCCGGAACGCAAACCGATGGTATTGCGCGGTGCCAGACAGGTCGGAAAAACCTGGCTGATGAAGGAATTCGGTCGGGTGTATTATGAAAACTGTGTATATTTCAACTTCGACGAAGAAGATGAGCTGAAATCAATCTTTGAAGTTAACAAAAATCCGGCACGGATTGTCGAGCTTCTCTCCATGATCGCCGGAAGCAAAATTCAACCGGGTAAAACGCTGATAATTTTTGATGAAATACAGGAGTGTCCGGAAGCCCTGAATACGCTGAAGTATTTCAGAGAAAAAGCCAATGAATACCATGTGATTGCCGCGGGAAGCCTGCTCGGCACACTGCTTGCCCAGCCCAAATCCTACCCGGTCGGCATGGTAAACCTGCTTGATATTGCCCCACTGACTTTTGACGAATTTCTTGATGCGACCGATCCCGTTCTTTTTTCATACTATGACAGCATTGAGAAAGGGCAGATCATTGAGGAAATCTTTCACAACCGCCTGACCGAGGCATATAATTACTACCTGATTATCGGCGGAATGCCCGAATGCGTGGCATCATGGATCAAATATAAAGATCCGGAAAGGATCTCCTCAATTCAGCGTGAGCTGATCGAAATCTACGAAAACGACTTTTCAAAGCATAACGGGAAGGTCAACAGCGGTCGGATCCTGATGGTTTTCCGTAGCATCGTTTCTCAGCTTGCAAAACCGAACGAAAAATTTATGTACGGCGCTGTCCGTGAAGGCGGCAGAGCACGGGATTTTGAAGAAGCAATCGAATGGCTCGTGTCGGCAGGAATGCTGAACCGTGTCTGTAATGTATCCAAAATGGAGCACCCGCTGTCTGCATTCGATAAACCCGATCAGTTCAAGCTCTTTGTTTTTGATACGGGGTTACTCAAGCACATGGCAGGAATCGATAATGCCGCAATTCTTTTGAAGGCGGATTACCAGTTCAAGGGGCCGCTGACCGAAAATTATGTTTTGCAGCAGCTGCGCGGGCAATTTCCCGTAGAACCGCGATACTATACCGATAAAACGGGGGAAATTGATTTTGTTCTGCAAAACGGAATGGAGATCGTGCCTGTGGAAGCAAAAGGCGGGGAGGACAAATCAGCACCATCCTTCAAACGCTACATTGCCGAACATCATCCGAAAAATGCGATCCGCTTTTCGAGGCGCGGTTACCGCAAAGACGGCGAATTTACCAACCTTCCGCTTTATCTTGCCTGTAAGACAAAAAGCCTGCTTTAAAATTGCGTGCTTCCAATCAATATGTCTACAATTTCGGTTAGCCAATAGGAATAAAAATATGCGTCTTCTAATACTTTTTCTAATATTTCATTAGAAACCGCATTAGAAAGCGGATGCTTGTGGGGAAAAGATTTTGCGGCGGTTCGAACAGAAAAACGCCAAAATCCCCGTCAATACAGGGGTT
>ULVL01025722.1_pt1 | contig 13373 bp, 9 predicted proteins | sample 1959381 | NCBI WGS metagenome assembly ULVL01 (sample SAMEA4835785, study PRJEB28245) | human gut metagenome | biome: gut microbiome; material: fecal sample | place: Denmark | collected 2008
AGTGACAGCGAACACTTGACACAACCCATTTGACAGAACCGCCACATCGTGCTATCATAAGAATCGTGAGTAAAAGAAATCTTCAGGGCGGGGTGCAATTCCCCACCGGCGGTAAAGCCCGCGAGCGACCTTGGTTGCCGATTCGGTGAAATTCCGAAGCCGACAGTATAGTCTGGATGAAAGAAGATAAACGATTTGTGAATGTCAGAAAACCCTGAGTATCTTTTTTGGTACCCAGGGTTTCTTTAATTTGGAAAGGAGGCTGTTATGACAAATCAAGATTACATGAAACGTGCCCTGGAACTTGCAAAAAAAGCGATGGGATATACTTCCCCGAATCCGATGGTCGGCTGCGTGGTTGTGAAGGATGGCAGGATTGTCACCGAAGGATATCATGAGCGGTGCGGCGAATATCATGCAGAGCGCAACGCCCTCACAAAATGCAGCGAAGATTTAACAGGAGCCACAATGTATGTGACGTTAGAGCCATGTTGTCATCAGGGAAAGACGCCTCCGTGTACGGATATTATATTGGAGCGTGGCATTGGAAAAGTATATGTTGGCTCGATGGACCCGAATCCGAAAGTGGCAGGAAAAGGTGTACAGATTTTAAGAGACCATGGCGTAGAAGTAGAGACCGGTCTTTTAGAAGAAGAGTGCCTTTCGTTAAATGAAATATTTTTTCATTATATTACAACAAAAATGCCTTATGTGGCGATGAAGTATGCGATGACTTTAGATGGTAAAATTGCTTCGTTTTCCGGTGATTCCAAATGGGTGACCGGAGAAAGGGCGAGAGAGCATACACATTTTTTGCGGAAAAAATACCGCGGAATTTTAGTGGGAATCGGAACCGTACTTGCGGATGATCCGATGCTCAACTGCCGCATTGAAAATGGTGTGGACCCGGTTCGGATTGTATGTGATTCGCATTTGCAGATTCCACTTGAGTGCCAGCTTGTGAAAACGGCAAAGAATATCGAAACGATTGTCTGCTATGCCGAGGAAAATGAGGAAAAGCAAAAAGCACTTATGGAGGCGGGTGTTCAGTTAATTAAGGCTGAAAAAGATGGACAAGTGGACTTGGAAAAGCTGATGATGGAATTAGGCAGTATGGAAATTGACAGTGTTCTAGTAGAGGGTGGCGGCGCCATCCATGGTTCCTTTTTGACATCCGGTTTGGTGCAGAAAGTTTACTGTTATATTGCGCCGAAGATGATTGGCGGCAAAGATGCATTATCGCCGGTTTTGGGAAAAGGAATTGAAAAAATGAGTGACGCCGTGGAAATTACGGATGTTACGGTACAAAATTTTGGCAGTGACATCTGTGTGAGCGGGCATATGAAGCAAAAAAAGGAGGGATAAGCGGTGTTTACAGGAATTGTAGAAGAGATGGGAACCATTCAGAAAATTGAACGGGGAAGCCAGTCGGCGGTCTTATCGATTCGCTGTGAAAAAGTGTTAGAGGGTACGCAGATTGGTGACAGTATTGCTGTGAATGGCGTGTGTCTGACCGTGACAAGCCTGCGAAGTGATGGTTACGATGCAGATGTGATGGCAGAGACGATGAACCGGAGTTCCCTCGATTTACTGCAGCCGGGAAGCCGTGTGAATTTAGAGCGTGCGATGCCGGCGGATGGACGATTTGGCGGACATATCGTGGCAGGACATGTGGATGGGACAGGAACTATTGTCAAAATAGAAAAGGACGAAACGGCGGTGTGGTACCGAATTGAGGCGGCACCGGAAGTGCTTCGCTACATTGTAGAAAAAGGCTCTATCACAATTGATGGAATCAGTCTTACCGTGGCGACAGTTTCCGATACGGATTTTCAGGTGTCAATTATTCCGCACACTCAGGCAAATACGGTGCTTTCTGACCGGAAAACCGGTGATGTGGTAAATCTGGAAACAGACATTATTGGAAAGTATGTGGAAAAACTTTTGCAGCCGCAAAAAACTCCTGAAAAAGAAAGTAAGATTACGTTAGAATTTTTAGCAGAAAACGGATTTTAATACAGAAAGGAACGAGAATAATGGCAGGATTTGCAACGATTGATGAGGCATTACAGGATTTAAGAGATGGGAAATTAATTTTAGTGATTGATGACCCGGACCGTGAAAATGAAGGCGATTTAATTTGTGCCGCAGAATTTGCTACGACAGAAAATGTAAATGCGATGGCAAGTCTGGCAAAAGGATTAATCTGTATGCCGATGAGTAAAGAGATGACGAAAAAACTGGGACTTGACCAGATGGTAGCGGTGAATACGGATAACCATTCAACGGCATTTACCGTTTCGATTGACCATGTGGACACAACGACCGGTATTTCTGCGGTAGAGCGTTCGCTGACGGCAATGAAGTGTGTCGAAGATGACGTGAAACCGGAAGATTTTCGAAGACCGGGACACATGTTCCCTCTTGAAGCAAGAGAAGGCGGCGTGTTAAAGCGTGCCGGACACACAGAGGCAACGGTGGATTTGATGCGGTTAGCCGGTCTGAAAGAGTGTGGTCTTTGCTGTGAGATTATGCGTGAGGATGGTACGATGATGCGTACAACTGAACTTTTAGAATTTGCCAAAGAGCATAATCTTCATGTAATTACAATCGAGGATTTAATTAAGAAACGTTTGGAAAAAGAAAGTCTTGTAAAAAAAGAAGCCGAGGCAAAACTTCCAACGAAATATGGAAATTTCCGGATTCACGGATATCAGAATATTACAAACGGTGAGCATCATGTTGCTCTTACGATGGGAGATGTGTCGGATGGTGAACCGGTACTTTGCCGTGTTCATTCGGAATGCCTGACCGGTGATGTATTTGGCTCCTGCCGCTGTGACTGCGGCGAGCAGTTAGAAAGTGCCATGCGCATGATTGCCAAGGAAGGCAGAGGAATTCTTCTTTATATGAGACAGGAGGGCAGAGGAATCGGCCTTTTGAACAAATTGAAAGCTTATGAACTGCAGGAGCAGGGATATGATACGGTAGAGGCAAATGTAAAATTGGGATTTGCTCCGGACTTAAGAGAGTATGGAATCGGTGCCCAGATTTTATATGATTTGGGCGTGAAAAAACTTCGTCTTTTGACGAATAACCCGACTAAAATTGCAGGACTTGCCGGCTATGGAATTGAAATTGTGGAGCGTGTTCCGATTGAAATTGCACCAAAGCCGGAGGATTATAAGTACCTTGTGACAAAGCAGGAAAAAATGCAGCATATGACGCACTATGATGTAACACGTGCGAAAAAAGATAAATAAAAGAAAGTGAGGAAATGAAAATGAAAACATTAGAAGGAAACGTAATTGGAAAAGGACTCAAAGTTGGTATTGTGGCAGCAAGATTTAACGAGTTTATTGTAAACAAACTGATTGGCGGTGCAGAGGATGCCTTAGTACGTCATGGCGTGGATACAAAGGATGTGGAACTTGCTTATGTGCCTGGCGCATTTGAAATTCCGATTGTTGCACAGAAGATGGCAGCAAGTGGAAAATATGATGCAGTAATCTGCCTTGGTGCCGTAATCAAAGGTTCAACTTCTCATTATGATTATGTCTGCGCAGAGGTAAGCAAAGGAGTTGCAACCGTTGGTTTAAATACCGGAGTACCGACTCTGTTTGGTGTATTGACAACCGATAATATTGAGCAGGCAATTGAGCGTGCCGGTACAAAAGCAGGAAATAAAGGATATGATGTTGCATGTTCTGCCATTGAGATGGTAAACTTAATGAAAGAGTTATAAAAAGAAATAACAAGAGGGGGCAGCAGGGGTGATGGATTTTCATCAGATTAAGTCGAACATGGAGAAGGTAATCGTTGGAAAGTCTGAGACGATTGATTTGGTTCTTACGGCACTTTTAGCAGGTGGTCATATTCTGCTTGAGGATGTGCCGGGAACCGGAAAGACGATGCTTGCAAAAGCGTTAGCAGCATCACTTTCACTGGATTTTCAGAGAATCCAGTTTACACCGGATTTACTTCCGGGGGATGTGACGGGAATCCACTTTTTTAATCAGAAAAATTCAGAATTTGAATTTCGTCCGGGTGGCATTTTCACGAATATTCTGCTGGCAGATGAGATTAACCGCGCGACGCCGCGTACGCAATCAAGTCTGTTAGAGAGTATGGAGGAACATCAGGCAACGATTGACGGTGTCACCATGGAATTACCGGACCCGTTTTTTGTAATTGCGACGCAGAACCCGGTAGAATCTTCCGGTACATTTCCACTTCCGGAAGCACAGCTTGACCGTTTTATCATGCAGATTCCGATGGGATATCCAAACCGCGAAGGAGAGCGTGAAATTCTGCATCGTTTTGCAGCAGATAATCCGCTTTTGACACTTGAGTCTGTCTGCACAAAAGAAGAATTGGCGGCGATGCAAAAGCAGTGCGAAGAGGTTTATGCGGCACCCGTGATTGAGGATTATATTTTAGACCTTGTGGAAGCTACCCGCAAGCATAATAACATTGCACTCGGCGTAAGTCCGCGTGGAGCACTTGTATTTTTGCGTGCAGCAAAATGTTATTCGGCATTAAAGGGTGAGCATTTTGTGACACCGGAGACGGTGAAGTATCTGGCACCATTTGTGCTTTCACACCGGCTGATTTTGGAAGACGTGTACAGCACAAATAAAAAAGCGTCCGATTACATTGAGGAAATTACGCATTTTGTAACAGCACCGACGGAGGATTTTGCCAAGTGATAATCATGTTATTTCTTGCCCTTGTGCTGTTTACCGTTTATTTCATTCATACGTTTCATTACAGCAGACATTGGATGGAAAACTTTGAAGTGACACTTGCCTTTTCGGAGGAACAGGCAGGAGAGGGCGATACGTTGTTTTTATATGAAACAGCAGTGAATAAGAAAAAAATGGGTCTGCCGATTATGTGTGTGAAGTTTTTAGCCTCTCGCTTTTTGCAGTTTGAGGGGGCGGAGAGCGGAACGGTTTCAGACCATTTTTACCGGAATGATGTCATGAGTGTGGATGGCTTTGAGAAAGTGCGCCGAAAATTAAAGTTTACCTGCAAAAAACGTGGGTTTTATCAGATTCAGGAGGCAGAACTAGTCAGTTATGATTTGTTCTGCCGTCATACGTTTGTCCAAAAAATTCCGGTGGAAGTCTCGCTTTTGGTATACCCGTCCCGTATGGACATTCGAAAATTGATGCCGGTGTTTCGGCATATGACAGGTTCATGTACAACGAATGTGCCACTGTTTGAAGACCCGTTCTTAAGTGGTGGTGTCCGAGAGTATACGCCGGAAGATTCGATGCGTAAAATCCACTGGAAGGCATCGGCAAGAATGGGAAATTGGCAGGTAAAAACAGCTGAATATACGGCTTCTACTCCTGTCGTAATCCTGCTCAATCTGGAGTCGCCCGGTGTTTTTGTCTCCGTTGATTTGATGGAAGAGAGTATTCGTCTTGCGTATTCCTTTGTTTATTATTTAAGCAAAGAAGGTGTAGAAACAAAGTTAGTTATTTCCGGTGATGAGAAATATTGCATGGAGGGAACCGGACGAACTCAGATTGCGGCGGCACGCCGTGCTCTGGCATTGATTTCTTATGAACACCCGCTTAGCAAAGGGGAAGATTTCGTGATAAGAGAGTGCGAAAAAATCCGCAGAGAGCAGCACGTGATTCTCATTTCTGCGGCAGGAAAAAAGCCAATGCAAAAAGCAGTTTCTGATATGCTGCACCGGAACGAATCTTTGACGTGGATTGCTCCAACGTTTTCCGAGTATGGGGAGGATAATGAATTTCGGGAGATACCTCCGTCAATTGCAAAATGTCTTGTGAAATGGAGGGGGATGTAGTGAAAATCCGTAAGCGGTGCCGTTTTTTGGCATTTCTTTATTATGAGTTGTTAATTCTTGGAGTGTTTACCTCTTTGGTTCATTGGTTTGATGCCGGTGATGTGTATTCTTATGGGCGTTTTGTCTTTTTTGTTTTTGTGCCAATATTATTTTACCGGCATTTTTATCAGAAAGAAAAGCGGGAGGAAAGAAAAGTTGCGTCCTGTCATGTGGGGGCACTTGTGTTAGCCGGACTCTTTATGATGCCGGGAACTATTTTAGAGGCGGCCGATGATAGTTTCTGGCTGTGCAGTATTTTCTATCTGGCAGCGATTGTTGTTGGATTTGCCGGTGAATACTGGCGTGGGCAGTATCTTGTAGTAGGTTGCAATCCAAGTGTTTCCGAGGAAACGAAACGCCGCATAAATGTGAATCGCAAAAAGGACTGGATTCCTTTCTATGCCGCGGGAATTCTTACGGTTTTGCTTTTATTTGTGGCGGCAGGATATAAACCGGAATGGAATTTTGAAAACGATTTAAAAGAAAAGGCTGCGGTAGAGGAAATAAAAGAGAAGGAAGAGCCGGCAGTGGGACCGGAAAGCCAGTCAAGAGAGACTGTGGTACGGCAGCAGCAGGAAGAGCAAAAGGGTAATTTCTGGCTTACACTACTGCGGTATACTGTATTGATTGTACTGATTGTGGCGGTAGTTATTCTGGCTGCTTATGGCATTTTTAAATTGATTTGTTATCTGGTATTTCACCGCAAAAAGCCTTCCTATGAATTTGTGGAACAGGTGACCATTACAAAAGAGGATGAGGAACATATACGGCTTGTACCGGTGGCAAAACGGGAAAAGAAGTTCCCGGCAGGTAACGATGGATTTGTCCGAAAGGCGTTTTACAAACAGATTCAAGCCGGTGCACAAAAGAATTCGGTTCCATGCTCACAGACGCCGCAGGAACTAAAGGAGACTTATTTATCCGGGGAAAAGGCGGATGAATATTTGACTCAATTATATGAAAAGGCAAGATATGCGAAAGAGTCGGTTGAGACAGAAGAAATTCGCAAATTACATGAATTGGAGGAACAGAAATGGAAGAAAAATGGAAAAAAGTAAATCCGGTGCTCCCGTTGGATTATCCGGACCCGGATGTAATTCGGGTAGACGACACGTATTATATGGTAAGTACCACGATGCATTTTATGCCGGGATGTGTGATTCTGCGCTCCTATAATCTGGCGGACTGGGAAATTTATTCTTATGTGTATGAGACACTTGAACTTACGGATCAAGAGTGCTTAAAGAATGGAAAAAATGCTTATGGACAAGGAATGTGGGCTGCCACACTCCGCTATGAAAAAGGTATGTTTTATCTGATCTTTGTTGCCAATGACACGGGAAAAACGTATTTGTTCCGCGCACCGGACTTAAAAGGTCCATGGCAGAAAAATGAAATTGAGGGCTTTTACCATGACTGCTCGCTTTTGTTTGATGAGGGACGTGCTTTCCTTGCCTACGGAAACCGCCAGATTTATGTGATGGAATTGAATGAAGAAATGACGGCGCCCAAAGAGGGCGGTTTACATAAACTTTTGGTTGAAGACCCGGATGAAGTGTATCTTGGTTATGAGGGAACCCATTGGTACAAAATCAATGGGAAATATTATTTGTTTTTTATCCATTACCGTAAGGGGGACAATACGAGACGTTCACAGGCTTGTTATGTAAGTGATTCGCTCGCAGGTCCTTATACCGGTGGAGAAGTGCTTGATACCGACGGCGGTTACTGCAATCAGGGAGTTGCCCAGGGAGGAATTGTGAGCACAACAAGTGGAAAATGGTATGCTATGCTGTTTCGTGACAGCGGTGCCGTGGGAAGACTGCCGGTTCTTGTTCCGGTTCATTTTGAAAATGATTTTCCGGTATTTGGCGTAGAGGGAGAAGTAGATGACAAACTGCTTTTAGAGGATACAAAACCGGCTCACAAATATGCACCTTTATATGGAGATGAAGATTTTTCTTCTCTTCATAATTACTGGCAGTGGAATCATGTGCCGGATGACAGCAGGTGGAAACTTTTGAATCACCGGTTGATTTTGCAGACCGGAAAAATATGCAATAATGTAACACAGGCACCAAATACGCTGACTCAGAGGACGCCGTATCCGGGAGGTGTTGTAACAGTAACCGTGGATGGTTCGGCGTTATCCGATGGAGATATAGCGGGACTTTGTATGCTGCAAAGTGACTATGCATTAGCCGGAATTACGAAGGAAAATGGAAAATATTTTCTTGTGAAACTGGCAAAAGACGGTGTGGCAGATGGACAGATGAACTCGAAAGAAGATGACAGTCTGCCGGCTATACAGGAGAAAATTCCGCTTTCTTCTGCCAAAGTTACACTTCGTGTGAAAATTGATTTTACAAGAATGAAAGATACGGCAGTGTTTGAGTGGAAGCAGGATGGTAATTGGCAGATTCTTGCAGAGCCATTTTCTCTGTATTTTAAGCTGGATCATTTTTGTGGTGTGCGTCCTGGACTGTTCTGTTATGCGACGAAAGAGCATGGAGGCCAGGCAGCATTTTCGGATTTCAAAATGAGAAAGGAAGAGACTGATGAATAAAAAAGAGGGCATTAAGTTATGTGAATCCGAGCTTAAGGTGATGGAACTTCTGTGGGAGGAGGGTGAACTCCGCGCGGGTGAAATTGTTCCGATTTTGTCAGCGCGCGTTGGCTGGAACCGCAATACGACTTATACAATTATTAAAAAGTGTGTGGAAAAGGGGGCCATAAGGCGGATTGAACCAAAGTTTGTCTGCCAGCCCCTTGTGACAAAGGAGCAGACACAGGTTTATGAAATAAATGCATTGGCAGAGCGGTTGTTTGATGGAAGTTTGGAAAAACTGCGGAAGGTTGTGGAGGAGATCATGTAAGGCGGAGTTTGTAAAGTGGATTATTGAAACATTACTTGATATGTGTTAATATATGACATATACCACATGGCAAATTTTGTAAATGTAATTTGCCAATTCGTTATAACGATAGAACATAAATCAAACGAAGCAAAAAAGGAGGAATCTTTGTGAAAAGAAGAAAAACAAAACGCCTGCTGGCAAAATTTCTGGCATTGGTAATGGTGTTATCCCTGTGCGAGATTACGCTGGGACAATCTACGCCGGTGAAAGCAGCAGTTACTTTACAAAATCCAACCACCGATGGAAACGGTGTAACAACATGGGATTGTATCTATTTTGGAAACTACTATCAAAGTAACAGTTCAACAAAAGAACCAATTAAATGGCGAGTCCTTTCCGTAAATGGAAATGATGCTTTTTTGCTGGCAGACCAAAACTTGGATGCTAAACCGTATAACGAGAAATCTACGGATGTAACATGGGCAACCTGTACCCTTCGTACATGGTTGAATGATGCATTTTTAAATACGGCATTTACATCGGCGGAACAGGTGGCAATCAAAAATACAACAGTTGTGAACGATGACAATCCATATTATGATACAGAAGGTGGAGAGAATACCACAGATAAAGTGTATCTTTTGTCCATTGCAGAAGCAAGTAATACGGCTTATGGATTTAATGGCGAGTTTAGAACCGAAAGTGAAACCAGAGAAGCAAAAAATACAGCATATGCAAAAGAGTGCGGAGCGTATACGTCCACGAGTACGGAGTACAAGGGGAACGGCTATTGGTGGCTGCGGTCGCCGGGCCACGGTAGTGGTGATGCATCCAGTGTGAGTAGCAGTGGCTTCGGCAGTGACGGTGGTGGTCGTGTCAACCTTGGTCATGATGCGGTTCGGCCCGCTTTGCATTTAAATCTTTCCTCTTCTACTCTTTGGAGTTATGCAGGAAAAGTTACCTCGAAAGGGGAAGGTAGTTCATCACAGGCGACACCAAAGCCTACGCCGACATCAAAACCTACTCCAACGCCTGTTATCAGCACTGAAGACAAAAAATACATTACCAATATTGAAAAGTCATTGCCGGATTTTTCAAACCTTGGATCAGCCGAATTAAAAGGACCGGAAATCAGTATTGGCAACAATACATTCAATATTTTCAAACAAAAGATGTCGATGGATTTATCCTTTTTTGATGCTGCAAACATGACGGTAAATATTGATGCCAAGAATAAGACGGCGGAAGTATTGTTAGGAATTAAGTCAAATAATAGTGCCACTGTGAAAAAAGACCCGAATGACACTTATTGGCGTGAATCGTATCAGGAAGTAAAATCGCTGGTTAAATCCTGTGGTGGGAAAGTCAATACGACGAAATTATGGAATCAGTTTTCCAAACTTCGAGGAAAGTTAAAGAAAGTAAACGGAAGTGCGACGTTTCATGTAGATGGTAATGCGGTGGGGTATGTAAAACTAAAATTAGATGATAATGGCAGTGTAATCGGCTTTGAAGAAGGTGGCATGACAGCGGCACTGGAAGCCGGCGGAAGCGTAAAAGTGCCGCTTTGGTGGATTGTGTATTCGGAATTTGGTGTCTCTGGAAGTGTCGATGGGAAAATCTGTCTTACGATGAATCCGCAAAAAGTCATTACACCAAGTGGAGAGTTAAATCTTGCAATCAAGCCGCATATTGCCTTGGGCGCGGACGCTGTAGTCATTAATGTAAAAGGTGGTATTGAGGGAGAAATTGGTGGAAAAGCCTCTTTTCCATGGAAGAGTTTTTCAAATTCTGTGTCGGCTTATCTGACCGGAAAACTATATATTCAGGCAGATACGACAGTGCCGGGATTGTCAGGATATAAAGACTGGAAGTTTTCCCGATTGGAGTTGTATCCAAACTTAGGCAAGACGACAAAAAGTATCAGCAAAATGACATATAAGAGAAGTACACCTGTGACTCAAAAAGAGATTCAATCGGTTAAACAGAGTCAAAATTTGCTGGATTCGGCACAAGAATCGCTTGTGTATGAAAATGCAAAGCCGGCGATAACGACATTTGCGGACGGAACGGCACTTATGACTTATTTGGATGATACCGAGGAAAATTCCGGTGGTCAGACAACACTGATGTACCGTTTGTATCAGAATGGTGCATGGAGTGATGGCAAACCAGTTGACAAGACGGGACGGCTGGATACGGCAGCACAGATGTTTTCTCACAATGGATTTACTTATGTGATGTACGAAAACAGTGATGTGGCAATCACGGAAGATATGTCCGAGGAGGAAATCCTGCAGCACTTGACATTAAAAGTTGCAAGATATGATGAAGAAAGCCAAACTTTCGATAAGGTTGTTACATTGCGTGAAGCGGGAAAAAATTGGAGTTATAAATACCAGTTTGCGTCAGACGGAACAGATTTGTATGCCGTTTGGGGTGAAAATTCTTCTGGTGATGCATTGTTAGAAGAAGGCAAGACGAAGATTTATCGAAGTAAACTGACTGAGGATGGTTGGTCTGCTCCGGAAGAATTATACCGTACCAATGATACAATCAGTGACTTTGCGTATGGTTATGTTGGAGACGAATTTTCACTGGCTATGGTTCAGGGAGAGAACCTTTTGGTAAATGGTGAAACAATCGCAACTGCGGATACCGGAATGCAGGCAGTAAAATGCATCGATGGAAAGGTTTACTTTATCCTGGATGGAACGCTTATGTGCTATGCCGGTGGGGAGACAGAAAATTTGAGGATTGCCTGCAGTTCTTCGTATGATGTATATGAAGATGCCGTTTACTGGATTGGGCAGGATAACTTTAATAGCGAAATTTATAAACAAAAGATAGGAGAGGAATCCATTGCTGCTGCACTTACCGAAGATGGAGGCTATGTCAGTGGTTTTGCGCTGTTAGAAAATAGTGAAGAACCGGGAGTTGTTTATACGGAGCAGGAAGTGGATACTTCAAAAGAAAATCCATATGGTGCGACGGTATTAAAATATAAATATGAGACCAAACGGAGTCAGGCGGAGGTTACCAATATTGCTTATGATGTTCTAAGTTTTGGTACGGATAAAGAAAATCCGATTTTGCTTACTGTATCAAACACCGGTACAACCGATTTGAATCATGTGAAAATTACAGTAAAAGATGCTTCCGGTAATGTGTTGTATGAGGGACCGTTCGTCGACAAACTAGCTGCTGGTATGCAGAGTGAACAGGAGATACTGATTTCTGTTCCGGCAGACTTTACTACTTCGGATATTACGGCTTCCGTTACATCGGATGAAACATTTGAACAGCAATTGACAGCGAAGCAAACGATTGAAACGACAACAAGTGATCTTGCTGTTACAGCGAAAAATAAGGATTTAATAACAGTAACCAATAATGGTGGTAATGAGGCAGAAAATGTATCTTTTGTTGTTAAAGATGGTGGGGAAAACGGTAATGTAATACATACAGAAACATTGAAAACATTATCTTCTGGACAATCGAAAGATATTTCACTTGTGGAGATATGGAATAAAGCTACAAGGAATGACATATCCGGAGCGAAGATATTGTATTTGGAGGTAGAACAGGAAGAAACGGAATATGAGCTTTGGAATAATAGCATTGTGCTGGAAAAGGAAGTGGCACCGGATACCACACCAACACCAACCATATCACCAACGCCAACACCGACGGTAACGCCAACTGCTGTGCCAACGAAACAACCGACGGCGACGCCAACAGTCAAGCCGACTGCTGTTCCAACTGCAATTCCAACTTTAAAGCCGACCATAGCACCAACGGTAACGCCGACAGTAACACCAACTAGTCCGCCAACAAAACAATCGACTGTGATGCCGTCAATTACATCGGGTAACAAAAGCGTGATTGCTAAGGTGTCAAATAAGAAAACATTGCCAAAAGTAAATTTGCGCGTATCAAAACATAAAAAAGGCAGGAAACTTGTTGTTCGCTGGAATGCGGTTAAAGATGTCAAAGGCTACCAGCTTCAGTATGCCCTAAACAAAAAGTTCAAAAAGAAAAAGAGCGTACAGACAAAGAAAACCAAGTACACCATTAAGAAACTGAAAAAGAAGAAAACGTATTACATTCGTGTTCGTGCCTATAAAATGAATGGCAAGAAAAAGGTGTACGGTAAGTGGAGTATGGTGAAAAAAGTTAAGATAAAGAAGTAATATAAGACGGGTTTTGAAAAAAACTTTGAGCGTAGAACGCCCCTCCTATTGGGGGTGTCGTTTTACGCTCTTTTTATATGCTGGAATTTGGCTTGTTTGGCACGATTTAGGCCTCTTTTTAAGGGGCGTAAGTCGCTTGACAATTGTAAGTAAATATATTGACTTTGTAATGCAACTGTGCTAGTATATATACAAACAAGGGTGGGGCGAAGATGTTCTCCTTGTAGTGATAAAAAAATTGACTAATTAAGGAGGATATTATTTGGGAGCAAAAGATTTAGCAGAGAAAAATTTACTACAGTACAAAGATGTATTTTCAGACATTGTAAATGTAAACTTATTTGGTGGCAGGTGTTATGTGTCAGCGGAAGAGTTGTCGAGAGAACCCGGCGAATTGATTACGAAAGCTGTCTCTGACGATAAACTTCGCCAGTTACAGATGGATGTGCCGATGAAGTG
>ULVL01003124.1_pt1 | contig 13271 bp, 10 predicted proteins | sample 1959381 | NCBI WGS metagenome assembly ULVL01 (sample SAMEA4835785, study PRJEB28245) | human gut metagenome | biome: gut microbiome; material: fecal sample | place: Denmark | collected 2008
GCTTGGGATTTGTCACTTCACTTTTGCCATAGGCAATTCCGCGTGGACAACTGTTACCAGTAACAACAATCTCGTCACCGTTTTTTTTAATATTCAATGTGCATCCAACTGGACAAATTATGCAAGTTTTTTCCATAACCTTTCCTTTTTTTTATTTGTTTTCTTCAACATAAATAAATATATCACCGTCACATCTTTCGACTTGCACCTGTGCCATTTCACCTGGAAGAAGTGCCATAAAAAATTTGCTTCCAACTATTTTTTCGCCACACTTTGCAATTACTTTTGTTTTGACAAATTTTTGTTTCGCCCTGAAATAAATTTCAAATTTCCCTTCCGTTTCATGAAACATTTGTGGCACGCAATAAGAAATATTTTTGTCAAACAAAATTTTGTGTTTTGGTGCATTTGACAATTTTGAAAGTGCAAAAAGACCTGCACTGTTCCCCGCAATTTCACCTTCCACGGTTGCATTGTCTGCAAGGTCATGAATATGCAAAACGTTGCCCGAAGAGAATATTCCCTCGACTGACGTTTGCCTGTATTCATCCACAATCGCACCTTTTGTCTTTGGGTCAAAGTCTACAATATTTTTGAAAATGTTGTTTTCTGGCACAAGTCCAACCGAAAGCAAAAGCGTATCACATTCCAAAAACTTTTCTTTTTCCAAAATTGGGTTCAAATTTTCGTCAACTGGTGCATAAAAGACACCTTCCAATTTTTGTTTTCCAACAGTTCTTGTAACAGTGTGTGAAAGCAAAAGTGGGATATCAAAATCTTCAAGACACTGGGTTATGTTTCGCTTCAAACCACTTGATTGTGGCATAATCTCCAAAACACATTCGACTTTCACACCTTCAAACGTCAAACGTCTTGCCATGATAAGCCCAATATCTCCGCTTCCCAAAATAACTGCCTTTTTGCCTGGAATTTTTCCATAACAATTTATCATCTGTTGCACAAGTCCTGCTGTCCAAATTCCACTTACTCGATTGCCTGTCAACGTTATTTCACCTGCCGTTCTTTCTCGACAACCCGTAGCAAAAACAATCGCTTTTGCAAATATTTTGAAAACTCCGCTTGGACTTGTGAAAAATACATGCTTGTTTTCGATTTTTGTAACAAAAGCGCCTGTGACAATTTCAACGCCACTATCTTTTGTTTGAATTGCCATTTTTTGAGCATACTCGGGACCAGTCAATTCTTCTTTGAATATTTTAAGTCCAAAGCCATTGTGTATGCATTGGTTCAAAATTCCACCAAGTCTGTTTTCTTTTTCCAAAAGCAAAACGTCTTGGCATATTTTTTTTGCACTCATTGCTGCTGCCATTCCAGAAGGTCCACCACCAATTACAATAACATCATATTGTGTTTTCATTTGTCACCTTCCCAAAAACCATTTTCAAAATTTTGCAAACAAATGTTGCTGTTTTGATTTTCCTTTATCACGTCTTCCATTTTGCAACCATTTTGCTCGGCAATAAGTTTTGCAACTTTGATAGTGCAAAAACCGCCTTGACATCTTCCCATGCCTGCACGAACACGCTTTTTTATCCCATCAATACTTTTTGGACGCAAAGGACTGTTTATCGCTTGCAAGATTTCGCCTTCACTGACTTTTTCACACTTGCAAACAATTTTTCCAAACTGCTTGTTTTGACTTATAATCTGATTTTGCTGTTCAAATGAAAGTTTGTTCATATCTACATACGGGCATCTTTTCTTCATTTGCTTTTCTTTTGCAACAATACAAAACAAATCTTTGCATACGTATTCGGCAATCGCAGGCGAAGATGACAACCCAGGTGAACATATTCCAGCAATATTCACAACGTTTGGATTTTTGCCCAATTCGATTACAAAGTCATCACCAACAATCGTTCTTATCCCGCTGTAAATTCTTATTGCACTTTTCCAAGGAACATTGTCAAACATTTGATTTATTCCATCTTTGACTTGCTTCAAACCTTCCGACGTAGTCTTTGTATCCCAGTCGCAATCTTGTGCATTTGGACCAAGCAAAATATTGCCATCAATAGTAGGTGTTGCCAAAATTCCCTTGCCCATATCACTTGGTGCTGGAAACACTGAAACGTTCACAAATCCTTTTGCATTGTTGTCAAGAACAAAGTATTCTCCGCGCCTAAATTTTATGTCCAATTCCTTTTCACCCAACAACTTTGCAATTTGGTTGTAACCAAAACCTGCACAATTTATCACCTTTTTTGCAAAAATTTTGGCATTTTTACTTTCAATTTCAAAAACATCATCACAAAAGGTGATTTTTGTTGCGTCAAAATCAAACAAAACTTGTCCACCATTTACAACCGCTTCTTCGCAGAGCGCAATGGCAAACAAAAATGGAGATACTATTCCAGCACTTTTTGCCCACAGTCCAAACTTGTAATCTTTTTTCAAATTTGGAACCAAATCATAAAGTTTTTGGTCGGAAATAATTTCCAAATCCTTGACCCCATTTTGTTGTCCACGCAACAAAAGTTTGTCCAAAACGTCACGGGTTTTATCCACAACAACTGCACCACATCTTTCAAATGGAATGCCCAGTCGCATACAAATATCTTCATACATTTGGTTTCCCAAAACGTTGAGTTTTGCTTTAAGCGTATTTGGATTTGCATCGAACCCCGCGTGAACCAAAGCGGTATTTGCCTTGCTTTGTCCAGTTGCCACGTCCATATTTTTTTCCAAAAGAATTGCACTTTGCCCAAGACTTGTCAATTTGTCAAAAATGCACGAACCGACAACTCCTGCCCCAAAAATTGCATAATCAAAAACTTCTTCCATAATTTTATTATACAACAATGCAAAAAAAATAAAAAATTATTTTGTAACTTTTGCTTTGAAAAGCAGTTTTTTCGTTCTGAGTATTATTGGTTTCAAAAATTGCGTCAAAGTTATTGACAAACACCCTTTGCTTGTGTTATTATTTTCAAGCAATAAAAATGTGAGGTGGAAAAATGAAAGAAGAAATACATCCAGATTACCATGAAGTTACAGTTAACTGCGCTTGCGGAAACAGTTTCAAAACAGGTTCAACTGTTGCCGGGGATACAATAAAAATTGATATTTGCAACAAATGTCACCCATTCTTCTCTGGAAAACAAAAACTTGTTGATACAAGTGGTAGAGTTGAAAAATTCAAGAAAAAATTTAATGTTTAAAAAACAAAACCCACTTTCAAAAGTGAGTTTTTTTATTGCTTGTAGCTTTTGGCAAACACTTCAATGTTTCCCGCTCCCAAAAACAGGACTTTGTCTTGTTTTTTTATTCTTTTGTCCAAAAACTTTCTGCAATCTTCAAACTGGTCAAAATAATATATTTTTGATGACAGATGTTTTTTCAAATTTTGATAAAGGTCAACTGCCCTTCCACCCAAAATTTCTTTTTCGCGTGCAGAATACGTTTTCAAAATTACAAGTTCATCGCAACAACAAAAACTTTGATAAAACCCTTCCATAAGCGAAAGCGTACGAGTGTAAGTATGTGGCTGAAAAACAACAATCAGTTTTCCCCTTGTCCATGGCTTGACTGCATTGATAACCGCTTTGAGTTCGGATGGATGATGGGCGTAATCATGGATTATCATAGGGTCACGTCTTATAATATCAAACCGTCTTTGTACACCGTCAAAATTTTCAAGTGCCGTTTTTATGTATTCATCCTTTATTCCAAAATGTTTTGCGACCGAACAAGCAAAGACAGCGTTTTCAACATTGTATTCTCCAATAATTTTAAGTTTAATATCAAACAACTTTTTTTGTTTGTACATCAATTCAAAATTGTAACACCCATCTTCGCACAAAACATGATTTTGACTGTGAAAACCCGTTTTTCCAATCAAAATTTTGTTTTTGCACGCAATTTTCTTTTTAGTTACAACAAACTGGCAATTGGACACAAATTTAGCAAACGATTGCTTCAATCTTTTTATCGTTTTAAAGTAATCCATGTGCTCGGCTTCAATATTGGTGATGACCCCAACTGTTGGACGAAGATACAAAAAGTTGTCTTTGAATTCACATGCTTCGGTTATAAAATACTTTTTTCCACCCAAAACAACATTTGAATTTTCACTTCGTACAATTCCGCCAATATGTGCCGTCGGATTGAGTTTTGCAGTTTTGAATATTTCATAAATCATACTTGTGGTCGTTGTTTTTCCGTGTGCACCACTTACCGCTATGACATTTTTGTATTCCTTGGCTATCATTCCCAAAAGTTCACCGCGATTGCATATTTTTATGCCAAGTTCTTTCGCTTTCAAAATTTCGGGATTGTCAGGAGCAATGCTGCTGCTGTACACAAGCAAATCAATATCACCTACAACGTTGTTTTTGTCGTGACCAAGATACACGCAAAAACCACTTTTTGAAAGGTTTTCAACTTGTACTTTGTCTATGTCCGAACCATAAATTTGTGTCCCGTAAGATTGCAAAATGTGTGCCAATGCACACATACTTATTCCGCCAATCCCAACAAAATATGCTTTTTTTATTGTTTTCACCTTATTTTATATGAAAAAATAAAAAATTTTGTTTAAATTGTTTGCCAAACATAATAAAAATAAGTAAAATGATAGTGTCTTTAAAAAGGGCTAAACTTAAAAAGGAAGGTACGGGTTTTTGAAAATATCAGACATAAGAATAAGATTGATAAAAAAAGATGACAGCAAACTTAAAGCAGTCGCATCAATCACTATCGACGATTGTTTTGTTGTACATGATATCAAAATTATCGAAGGCACAGATGAAATGTTCATTTCAATGCCAAGCAGAAAAACTCCAGACGGCGAATACAAAGACATAGTTCACCCAATCAACACTCCAACTCGTGAACTTATCAAAAACGCAATCATGGAAGAATATCAAAAAGCACTTGCAAGCGAACAAGAATAATCAAAATCAAAAAAAAGAATTGGGACTTCCCGATTCTTTTTTATATACCAAAAAAAAATTGCATTTATTGCTTGACTGATACTTTACACCCTTCTCTTCTGTTTGCACAAAAAAAAATCGCAAAGACTTTTGCGATTTTTTTGTTTTAACTTTAGGCGTCGATTTTTACAACGTTTGTAAGTGTTGGATATTCACCACTGACAAATTCCCAAATTCCAACTGCTTTTGTAGTAAATCCTGCAATAGCAAACGGATCTGTTGTTGTTCTTCCACGGCAGTCGTCGTCTGTACATGCAACCCATGATTTCTTTGTATCGATTATGAGTGGTTTTTGTACTTCGGCGTTGCCATAGTTTACAACGACGCAGTTGTCAAGTGTTCCCGGTTTATAGTTTCCGACAATTCCCGAGAAGAAGTTTCCAAAACCAGTGTATCTGATTCTTGCAGAAGTTTCGGCAAACAATGAGCAATCACCACTGAGTGAAGCAGTTGAGAAACAAAGTTCAACTGAACCACCTTCTGGAAGATACGCAGCAAAACCAGCTACAAAGTGATTTTTGCCACTTCCAAGTCCAACAAGACTTGCCCATGTGTAACAATTTGTGATTTTTCCTGTGTTTTTGTATGCCAATCCACCGATATCGAATCCGCGATATTCACCGTCGCTGTAACTTTCGGTCAATATTCCTTCGTTAAGTGCAACAATTCCGCCAACGTAGTTTGCTTGAACTTTTGGAGTTTGTGAGAAACTTGTTTGAACAATTCCTGATCTTGCATTGCTTCCCGCAACACCGCCGGCATAAGAACTGTTTGTTGTTGATGCTTGGATTTGTCCCAAGTTGTAACTGTGTTGAAGTTTTGCATTATCACCAACTACGCCTGCGATACCACCAATCCAACTTATGTTTGATTGTCCATCTTCAATGTTACATGCAATATTGTATCCATCTTGCAAAGTTGTATTTGTGATATGTCCTGCGATTCCACCAAAGAAAACTGAATTTACACTTGCGGTTGAAACAATGGCTGAATTGTCAACAGAAGTGTTTGAAATACTTGAATCTTTTGCAACAGCGACTATACCACCGTAATACAATGATTCGCAGTTGAGTGAGTTTTCCAAACTGTTGATATTTTCCATATCATTTTTACCAACGTGGCAGTTTGTTATACTTGATGAACCGCTCATATTTGCAACGACAAAGCCTGCTGTATTGTATTGTTTTATAACAATGTTGTCAAATTGACAATCTTCAATAATTGTAGATATTACCCTTGCGGCAACTGTTCCCGCACCTGCAGGACTGTCAGAAGCCTTTGTCATTTTTACGTTTGTAAATTTGACATTCTTAATTACTGCATTTTCTGTTACACCAAAGAATCCTGAATATTCAAAGTAAGAAGAAATAACAAGATTTGTAAATGTTAATTTTGTATCTTTGTCAACAATCAAAATTCCTTTGAAAGGAGTTTCGTATGTTCCGATTGGTGTCCAATCTGCTCCTGCACGCAATTCTTTGCAGTCAATAACGATTTCGTCAGTTGATTTTACATTGTAAGTAATTGATGCAGATGGATTTTCAATCATTCTTTTTACTGCATTTTCAACTTCAGATTTTGTTGTAAGGTCTGAGCCAGGTATCCATTCACCATGGTAAACTGCGTTTGCATTTACGTCAATGTGTGGCAATACATTCATTACCCAAGTGTTATCAAAATCCCAACCAGCAAATGTTGAGTGTTCTTGCAATTGTTCTTTTGTTTTTGTTTCTATTTCAGTTGGTTTCAATGTTGCTTTGCCAGTCTTTACAAGTCCAGGATTTGAACCACAGTAAGCATAGTTTGAAACATACAAGTTGACAACTGCATATTCGTTTGTAAGTTCTTTATTTTCATAAACAAATGAAGCAACTTGTTGTGTTGTGTTCAATGTGTTTATATAAGCGTAAGTATTTTTTACGATTGGTCTTGTATAGTTGTTTACGCCAGCAACAGGTTCTTTTGCTTGGTTTGATACAATCAACCCACCAAATTTTGTTTCATCTGTTTTTTCTACATCCAAGTATGCATCGGCGTTGAATATAACACCTGCAACATTTTGTCCGCAAATTCCACCAAAATTGCTTGCATTTCCAACAAAGTTTATATTTGCTTCCACGTTTGTCAAACTTGCACTTGCACTTTTGAAACCGTTGATACCAACCAAACCGCCAACCCATTCAATGTTTTGTACGTCAATTTTTCCCGAAACGGTAACTCTTGAAATATTCCCATAGTTTGAACCTGCCAAAATACCAGCAGATGTCAAATTTTGTGAACCGTCAAATTCCAAAAGAGCATTTTCAACAACTACACTGTCAACTGTTGCACTGCTTGCAACAGAGCCAAACAAACCAAGTTCACTGCCGCTTTTTACAATCAAGTTTGAAATTTTGTGTCCATTTCCAACAAATCTTCCAGCAAATGGATTGCTTTCGGTTCCGATTGGAGTCCAAAAGGCATCTTCACTGTAAAGTGGTTGCAAATCAATATCGTTGATAAGTTCAAAGCTGTCAGTCAATTTCCAAGCATCTTCTGCAGTTGGATTTTTTCCAATTTTTTCAAGTTGGTTTGCACTTGAAATATAATAAGGGTTTGAAATTGAGCCTTCGCCTACCATAACATCAAATCTGTATGGTCCAAAATGTTTGTTTGTTGTCGAAATAGTAACCGATGCCAAACCACCTTTTACAGCAACAAACGTCAAAGTTGATTCACTGTATGTCAAAACGTTGCTGTCCGAAACCATAACTTCGATTTTTGTATCTTTGTCAGCATCTTCGTGAACGATAGGCAAAGCCATTTGTTCACCTTTGTTCATATAAACAACCACACCTTCTTCAAGATTATAGGTTATTTTTTCTCCATTTTTGGCAAAATAATAAGTCAAAAACCCGACAAACAATATGCAAAGTATAACAATTCCGTAAACCAAGAGTCTTTTGACTCCAGTACTTGCTTTTTTCATAATAACCTCCCAAAAATTGCTATTACAAAGCCCATTATTTAAAATCGATTTATTCTAACACTATATTTGCATTTTGTCAACCCCGATTTATGTCAAAATTTCCATTTGAAGCACAACTTGTCAAACACTGTATATGTGACAAAAAAAACAAAAAACGGAAACCCCGTTCCCGTTTTTGAAAAATCTTGTTAACTGATGTTTTTTATCAGTCTTCTTTGTAATTTTTGTCTTTATCTTTAAACACGCCGATTGGATTTGCAATAACTTCAACTTCCTGTTCCAAAGCGTAAGTGTCAATCATATGCATATATTTTGTGTTTGTGGAATTGTTTTTTGCTTGTGTGAACAAATAAATATATCTTCCATCAAAATCAAAACTTGTCGCCATGTTTGAATCTTCATACAAAACTGTGGATACTTTTGTCAAAAGCGATATTCTTGAAATTTTGTTGTCAAGTGTGTAATAAACATAATCTTCATTCAAGTATATTATTGTTGCATTTCCCTCAATCAAAGGGTTAACTATCTTTGAATCAAAACTTTGTATAACAACTTTGTTTTGATACGTATAAATCAACTGCAAGCCTTGTCCCATAACCGATGCAACACGTACATTTGAAACTCCCGACCAAACCGCAAGATTTTTTTCTGGATTTTCAAAATCATTCGTATACAAATAAGAGTCCTTGCTTCCAGAAGATTTTGTATAAATCAAATTGCCATTTTCATAAGCAAGCAAAGCATAAGTTTCCCCTGCAACGCCGCATATTGTTGTTGTTTGTCCATTCAATATGCTTACTTTTTTCAAATAATTTCCAGCAAGTCCAAGATTTGTATCCTCTTCACTTCTTCCACAAGTAAAATAAGCAAATTTGTCATTTGAATAACTTGTCGATTTTGGCAAAATAGCTTTTGAAACATTTTCAGCCAAAATTGTTTTTTCACTCAAATTGCCCTTGTTGTCAATTTTGTGTCTTACAATTTTCTCATTTTCAACTGTCAAAACAAAATATTTCGAATCGAAATTCAATATTTCCCAACTGCCCGAAAATTGGTCTGTTGTGTAAAGTTCTTTCAAACCAGTTCCATCAAGTTTTACTTTGAAAATGCTTATAAGGTCATATTTGTTGTCGTTGCTTGAAGTTTTGTGCATATTTGGCGATGAAAAATATAAATAATCACCAACGATATAAAGATTTGAATATTCAAAACCAACAACTTTTGAAACGATAAGTTCAGCATTTTTTACCATGCCGTGTTCGTCACGTTCAAGTTTTCCATTTTCACTTTTTACACGATACAAACCATAAACGCCTGCCTTGCCAGTTTTGTTTGAAATTTCATCGCCCAAAGATGCGTATCCAGTGTAAGCATTTGCAAAATAAATATATTCGCCTTTTTGCACAACACTGCCACCATTGCCAAGGATTTTTGCATCACTTGCAGGCATTGCAAGATGTGAACATCCAGTCAAAACAAAGCAGATGCACAACAAAAGACAACTCAAAAAAGCCAAAGTTTTTTTCATAAATTACTCCATAAAAATATTTAAACAACAAAGTTTAACAAATAAAAAATTTTAAGTCAACATATTTCAAACTTTTGCACTTGTTTGAGTTATTTGATTTTGATTGGTAGTTGTGGCATGCTGTTTGCAATATTTTGACCATTTTATGTATCCATAAGTTGTATTTGTAAAATACCCTGCTTTGAGTACAAGCAAAACGTACTGTCCACAAAGTATATTCATTGCAGTTTCCAAAGCCGCGCAAATATACCACGCAATCCATTGTTCACGGAAACGAAACAATATAAACAATCCGTTTGCGATTCCAACCGCACTTGCACAAGCATCCAAATAACATACAACTTTTTCAATCAAATCACTTGAATAAAAATCTGTTTCTGGTGCAAAAGCAGCCATAAGATATCCTATGCCGACAGTCCATGCAACAATTCCAACAATGACCAAAGCTGACTGCCAACCTTTCAATTTGCGCACAACAGTCAAATCTTTTTCATCTTTGTCAGTGTGATTGTTCCAATTTATAAAAGATATAATATCAATAGGTATCCAGAAAAAGATTGTTACTGCCATTGTTGCAAATCTTGCTGCCAAAATAATCAAAGTCGCAATTTCAGTTATTTCAACAACAAGCGATACGACAAAATTCCACTTGCTTTGTTTTGAAATCAAAAGTTCACAAAGAACGTTTGAAAATATGTCTACAAGGTACAATATCATAATTATTGTGCCATTTACTCCATTTGTTTCCTCTTCTGGGAAAACAAACGCAAATACTATGGACAAAACCACTATTGAAAAAAACCATATTTTTTCATAAGTGGAAAAATAATTCCATACTTTTTTGAAAAAGGTCCATATCTTTTTGAAAAAGTTTTGTTTTGGTTTTGATTGTTTTATTTCTTCGGGATATTGCTCTTTATATATCGCTGGAACCGTTATATCAATTTCTTTATCAACACTTTCTTCAATATCTTCTTCTTTGATGTTGTATTTTTGCTTCATTTCTTGCATAATTTTTTGTGCATTGTCTTTTTCACCACCAACCCCATCATCTGCGAGTTTTTTAATCTTTTTTAACAATTTTTCTTTATTTTTCATTTTTCTCCTGTATTTTATTTGCAAATAAAAATATATTTCAGTTATTCTGTAAATTTTTGTTATAAATCTAATAAAAAATATTTGGTGCCATAGGCATCGTTTTTTGAACCTTAAAAAACAAATGGTGGTGGAAAAATCATATTCCCACGCAATCTTAAAATGCGCTCCAAATTCTTCTCCAATCAAAATTTTCTTATCCAGTTTACAATATCCCTTTTGCTGTGTCAAGAACAAAATTAAAACAAAAACTTTACAAAACCCAAACAAACCAGTACAATAGTGACCAATGGAGAAAAAAATGAATTACTTTGGATACGAAATTGATGAAAAAATAATAAATTTGGCAAAACAAGCAGAAATTGAACTCAAAGACGTTTTTGAAAATTTTGACAACGTTTGTATGCAAAACAGTGCCAAAATCCTCAAAGCGTTTCAACAACACAATTTGTCATTGCCTGACTTCAACGAAGTAACCGGCTATGGTTACTATGACGCAGGACGTGACAAATTGGAAGCAGTTTTCGCTCAAATTTTTGGTGCAGAAGATGCACTTGTTCGTCCACAAATTATGTGCGGAACACACGCAATCGCACTCACCTTTTTTGGACTTTTGAAACATGGCGATACACTTGTTTCCTTAACTGGCGAACCTTATGATTCGCTCAAAAGCATCGTAGGTATTTGCGGTGACAGTCAAAATTCACTTTTGGCACACGGAATAAAGTACGAACAAATCGAACTTGTGGACAACGACTTTGATATCCCCAAAATTACACAACGTTTGCAACAAAGCAAAGTAAAAATGGTTGAAATTCAACGCAGTCGTGGTTACAGCCAGCGTGACAGCCTTTCGATTGCAAAAATCCAAAAAGTATGCACAGCTATCAAAAAGACAGACCCAGAATGCATCATTATGGTCGACAACTGCTATGGCGATTTGGTTGAAGAAAAAGAGCCAACACAAGTTGGCGCCGATATTTTGGTCGGGTCACTTATGAAAAACCTTGGCGGCGGAATAGCAAAAACTGGCGGATACGTTGTCGGCAAAAAAGATTTGGTCTATTTGGTTGCTGAAAGATTTTCGGCGCCATGCACCGCAAAAGACGTTGGTGCAAACTTCAACGAAAACCTTTCATATTTCAAAGGACTTTATTTTGCACCACACGCAGTTTGTTCAAGTTTGAAAACTATGGCGTTTGCAAGTTTTATGATGGAAAAGTTGGGATATCAAGTTTCACCAAGATATGACGAAAAGCGTACGGACATAATTCAAACTGTAAGTCTTGGCAATCAACAAAACCTTGTAAACTTTTGCAAAGGAATCCAAATGGGTTGTCCCGTTGACAGTTTTGCCACTCCCGAACCATCAAGTATGCCCGGCTATCCACACCCCGAAGTTTCGGCAAGTGGAAGTTTCACCGCTGGGTCAACAATCGAACTCAGTTGCGACGCACCAGTATGCGAACCATACATCTGCTATCTTCAAGGCGGTTTGACATACGAATACGGAAAATTGGGAATTATGATAGCCCTTAACAGACTTGTATAATTAAAAAAGATTATTACTCCCTTGTGTATGCAAAAAAAATCTCTGAAACATGGCCCCTTCCCCAAACGCCCTTATGTAGACAGAAAACGACGGCAGGGGTGGCAAGTGGAAACTTAAAACGTGTTGGAGAGAGCGATTCTGCAGACATCGAAGATGTCGAAGCCTAGCGGCGCGACAATACTTTTAGACCCAACACGGTCATTTTTCTGAAAACACCTTTAACAAGTTTTTTATTTGGTTTATTTGTTCTTCCGAAAAAAACTTTGCCAATTTTTTGTCTTGTTCAAGTGTTTGAACTTCAAAACCTTCATAACCTTGCTTTTCCAAAATCTTCCCCGCTGTGGCAAAACATTCGATTGTATAAAGCATATTTATGTTTTTTACATATTGACCTGTTTTTTCATACAAAATACTTTGCACTTCTGCATTGTTTTGCGGCTGAAAATCAAAGTTTTTTGTTATCTTTTTCAAATGTTCGACCAAGTTCGGATTGAGTTTGTCATCTTTTGTGCGGTAATCGCAATATTCAAAAACAAGTCCAACAACAACCGAAATAAACAAAATCATCTCGCAGGCAAAGCCAAAAATCGAAAAGATAAAACTGTTGTAAGCGATCCAACAAGCACTTATTAAAATTCCCATAAATTTGTAAACTTTTGAATTTTTCTGCCATACCGAAAAAGTGTAAAGTATAGTTGCAAAAATTGAAAGCAAACTGAGTGGTCCGTCATACGTAAAAAAAACCAAAATCAAGCAGACAATGTTTAAAAGAACCAATGTGGCTATATCAAAAGGCGTAGTTTTGTCGTCTTTTTTTGTGTAACTTTGTACAAAGAAAATCAAACTTCGTACAATCGCAACAATACAAACTGCAAAACCCGACCAAGCATCCAGCAAAAAAAATGATACTGCTTGCATAACCGAACCTGCAATATTGAAAAGCAAAATTTTGCGTCTGGTCTTAAACAAATAACTTGCAACCAAAAGCAAATATGTCAAAACTATAAACACTTGCGAAAAAATATATTTTGTGGTCATTGTTTTACCTTTGTTAAAGCTTATGCAACGTTAAAAGCCAATATCAAATTGCACAAAAAGACAATAACATATTTTTTTTTATTTTCAAACAAAAAAAACTATTTTTGAAAAATTTTAAAATACATACAAAATATT
>ULVL01060979.1_pt1 | contig 13077 bp, 8 predicted proteins | sample 1959381 | NCBI WGS metagenome assembly ULVL01 (sample SAMEA4835785, study PRJEB28245) | human gut metagenome | biome: gut microbiome; material: fecal sample | place: Denmark | collected 2008
CTCCTTTGATCTGCTTTCCCAGACTCTCCGCGTCACCAGTCTGGGAACCCTCAAGCCGGGGATGCTGGTTAATCTGGAACGCGCCATGTCCGCCATGGACCGTTTCGGAGGCCACTTCGTGATGGGGCATGTGGACCATACCGGTACGATTGCCGCTCTGGAGCCTGTAGGGCAGGACCACCGTTTGGAGGTGCGCATTCCGGAGGAACTCACCCGCTATTGTATTGACAAGGGTTCCATCACCATTGACGGCATTTCCCTGACCATAGCCAATTTGAGCGGCTCTCTGCTGGAGTTCTGGATTACTCCCCATACTTTCGGCCGCACGAATCTGCAGAATGCCGTTCCCGGCCAGCCTGTCAATCTGGAAGTGGATATGCTGGCCAAGTATGTAGAGAGACTGTTTTCTGCCCGTGAACAACGTGCGGAGGGATAGTCCTGCCCGTAAGGAGAATCACATGCCGGGCATGCAGGCTGGTTTTTCCTGCCGGACAATGAAAGTGCATTCCCGTTTTCTGCAGCAGGGGTGCCGGGATGCGGAGATTTTTGAACAGGAAACCGGGTATTGCTGTTCCGATGAAGGCAGGGCCGTGAGGGCGGAACAAAAATGCGGAGCGGGTTTATTTGCTACCGGGCTATTCCTCCCTTTGCCGTAATCCATTTCCCGCGTTTGACGACCCGTTCAAAGAACAGACCGTGACGTTCCGCTGCCGTTTTCGTTTCTTCCCACTGGGAAGCCAGAATGCCGGAGATGACCAAAGCGGCATCCTTCTTCATGGCGGCGATGATTTGTGGAAAAGCCTTTTGCAGTATGGTTGAAAACAGGTTGGCGACGACAAGGTCACCCTGCTGGGATTCCGAAGGCTTCCATTCGAAGACGTCTTCCACAAATAAGTCCAGCTGTTCCGCCGTAACGGCGTTGCGGACCATGTTGTGCCGAGCCACTTCAATGGCCATGGGGTCAAAATCGAAAGCCGTGGCGTGCTCCGCCCCCAGCTTAAGCGCCGCCATAGCCAGCACGGCGGTTCCGCAGCCTATGTCCGTCATGCTCCATGATGTTTTTCTGCGGGATTTGGCAGCGTCGCAGATGAAACGCAGACAGGTGGATGTGGTAGCGTGGTCTCCTGTTCCGAAAGCCATTTCGGCGGGGACGCTCAGGATGCAGCGCGAGGGGAACTGTTTCCGCAGGGCGGCCAGATTCTCCGTAGAACTCTGCTCCGTAATGACCAGTGCGTCCCTTATTTTGAGCGGAGGGCGTTTTTCCCGCTTCTGGGTCGCTACCCAGTCCTGCGTCTTGATTTCCCTGACAGTTCCTCCAAAATATTTTTTCAAGGCCAGGGCGTCTTCTTCATCATCGCAGTAAACGGTGATTCGAACCGTTTTCCCCCCTTTGATTTTTGTAATAACGGCGTTCGGATTTCCGGCGATGCGTTCGCTCCAGGCGTCTTCCCATTTGGCGGCGGAAAGTTTGTTCCAACTCCATGTCATGCAGAAAGTATGGGATTTTTCCGGCAGGGAGGCAAGAATGGATTGATTGTAACTGCATTCCCTCTGTTTTTGGGGCTGTGGGGCTCTATTGTTGAAAATTTGATTTATTCAAAGAAGAATATAAAACATCAACTATCAAACCATTTTATTTTCAGTATGGTTGCGAATTTGGAATCCGGAGTAAAGATTATTTTTTTATATTCAATGGCCAACCTGTAAGAAGAGGAAGGAACCTTGTTCTATTCCAATCTTTTTTTCTAACAATAATTCATTGATTGTTATTTTGTTGTTTTGATGTTCGAATAACAACGGATTCCAAATTCGTACATTAAAAGGAGTGCTTTTGATATGCAAAAACATCCAAATGTACAGATTATCATGAAATTATTTACTCTTGTCATGTTGTCCTTGGTTCCTTCGGTTACTGTCTGTTCCGGTTTTTCCAAGGAAGTTGGTATTTATTCAGGAACATATGGAAACGATGATGTGGAAGTATTCCTGCCGGAGGAAGTGACGTATCATCTGACCGGGGGGGATGGCGTCTTTTATGAAGGTGCGTTTACGTTTGACAATTATAATCCGGACAAGGGGGGCGCCGGAAACAGGCAGGGCGTTTTCTCCGGCTATAGTACACATTTTTCCAGCACGGAAGGAACGTCTCTCGGCTTTCACTGCACCGGGCTTAATCCCGGAAAGAACAGTTCCGCTTCCAAATCTTTTATTTTTGTCATGGGGCCATGGGAAAGCGGGGAGGAGTTTGTCGCTCCTCAGGTTACTTTTCAGGATTTGGGCGATTTGAGCTTCATTGCGGATAATATGGACATGATCGGCATTACTGATGGCGCCACGGCCGGAACCGGTGGCGGAAGGTATGGGAAAGCTGATTTTGTTTCTTTCAACAATGTAGGAAATATCGAATTCCGGGGGCTGAATCATGGGGGTATAGGCTTCAGCCGTTTGAATTCCTTGGCTTTTACCAATACCGGGGATATTTCTTTTACGGATATGAAGATGGGATATTCTTCCCATGGAGGCGCCATTTTTATTAACCAGGGGGGGGATTCTTCCCTTTACTCCAAACCTGGAGATGGGAATATTTCTTTTGACCATACGGGAAATATTATCTTCAGGAATCTTGTTAAAACTTCTTATTACATAAGTTCTGCGGGGATTTTTACCAATGAAGGGAGTATTTCATTTAATGATACGGAAAATATCCTGTTTGAGAACAACACGTCCACCGGAGGACCTGCGGCGATAGGCATCGGATCCATATTCTTACCGGATAACCAGCCGTCTTTGTCGTTTAGCAACATCCGGGGAGATATTATTTTTAGAAATAATAAGGCTTCCGGAGGGAGCATGCCGGGGATGGCGGGCGCTATCACTATTTATGGATCTTTTAAGCTGGTGCAAACGGGTGATGTCCTGTTTGAAAATAATGTGACTGATAAAAATACGGCCGGAGCCATTTATTGCGGCAATAATGAAAGGAAAAGAATTGGAGGGCAATGGCTTTTGTCTGCGGATGGCGGGAATATCGTTTTCCGAGGCAACCTGGTTAAAGGAAGTTCGGGGGTCTTTGCCCGCGCCCTGGGTATTTTTGCTTATGCTCCCGAAAACGATTATACGGGCATGTCTCAGCCCAATGGGAATTTAACCATGGATTTCCGCGCCCAGGCCGGACGAGAAATTGTATTTTATGATGGTATTGATATTGAAAGTATTACTGTAGCCATGCCTACCCTGCATATTAACAGAATTCCGGCCGATTGGGCAGATTATGGAGGTATTCCTGTGGAGTTTGGAGGAACCGTGCGTTTTTCCGGTGCATTGACGGAGTCGTTTCTAGTTCGCAATGACGGGGAAAGTGATGGTGATTACGCGGAACGGGTGGAGACCTCCCGCAGGGTGAAACTTGAATCAAATATTATTGTGGAAGGGGGACGGCTGGTTCTTGAATACGGCATGAACCTGGCGAATGAGAGTGGGGATGTATGGCAGGGAAGTTCAAGAGTGGAGCAGGACAAACCGGTGTTTAACCTGGCCGGCGGAGTGCTGGAAATGACGTCCGGTTCATCCATCAGCGCCCAGCAGGTGATTGTTTCCGGCCATGGCAGCGGCGCTATCCTGCGGGTGGGAGCCGCTCCCATCGGTTCCGACAGTTGGGAGGGGAAGACCTATGAACTGCCTTCCCTTTCCGCTGTCACCATTGACATGTCCCACGGGTTTGACTGGGATCTCATGCCTTTCTCGGAACGGGGGGACAGCGGTATCAACATCACCGCCTCCGGGGAATTTTTACTGGGGGGAACCATTGGAATTGCGGATACGCTGGATGATTACGCCTCCGCCGCCTGGGGAAGGGACCGGGAGTTTGTCATTTTTAATATGGATTCTTCCAGCAAACGGCCGCAAGGAGAGCTGAAAGGGGTTATTTCCAATACGACCCAGTCATCCACGGTTGATTCTCCCTATACCTACGGCGGTACCTGGGAATATGAATGGCGCGACATGGATGGAGATGGAGAAGATGACCAGCTGTTGGCAATTTGGAAACATGAAGCCGGATGCCGCCCGGATCAGGTCCGTCCGGAGCAGGCTGGAGAGCTTGCTCTCAATTCCCTTTGGAGTTCCGCTTCAAACGCGGCTTCTCTTGGGAATACTGCGTTGGCGCAGTTAACCCCGGTGCGGTTGTATCAGCGATATGCACGCAATGTATGGGGAATGGGGCTGGGGGATTTCGCCCGCCAGCGTTCCCGGGGCGGCGTAGATGGTTATGACTATGACGGGGGCGGATATTCCGTTGGCATGGATTCCGATTTTGGAGGAAAGAGCGGGATATGGGGGATAGCGTTCGGACAAATGCACGGTTTCAGCAGGAGCCGGGATTTTAATGGGAGGATTACCCAGGATTCCCTGATGGGGAGCATTTATTGGGGGCGGATATTCCGCTCCGGCGAGCGTTCCCTGTGGACGGTGAAAGCCGATCTTACTTGGGGAATGACTGATAACTGCATGAAAAGCCGGTTCAGCAACGGTATGGACGCTCATGGGGAATGGAACAATAGAACGTGGCTGGTCCAGGCGGAAGTTTCCAGAAGCATTCAGTATGCAGGAGGATGGACTGTGTCTCCGTTTTTGAGGATGGAGTTTACACATGGCACGGAGGCTTCTTTTCTTGAAGACGGCAGCTATGCCAGAAAATTTGAAGGAGCGGTTTTGCGCCGGTTGTCCATCCCGGCAGGTGTGAGTGTTGAGAGAAGTGGTGACTGGAAAGGCAGGCACTGGACGCAGGTGCTCCGCCTTTCCTATGTGGGAGATGCTATTCAGGATGTGCCGGAGGCTTCCGTTTACAGCATATACAGCGACATTTTCTGGAGGGCCCGTGGTGTCCAACCAGCCCGCCATGCCGTACGCGTGGAGTATGATGCCGCCTTGCAGTGGAATGACCGCTGGACGGTTTATGCCGGTTATGGCATGGAAGCCCGGGGAAGCTCCGTGTACCACCGCGTAAATGCGGGTGTATCCAGGGCGTTTTAGGAAACATCAGCACGGATAGAAAAAAGGGCACGTTTTCGAAGGAAACGCGCCCTTTTTTGATACTGCGGGGGGGATGTTCCGGCAGGGGGGGACAGCTACAATGTTTTGCCGTTCGGCCACATCAGCATCCGTTTCAGGAAGCGTTCGTTGTTGACGGTGATCTTCGGGAAGAGGCGTTTGCTGGATTCCTTGAGCGCCCTGATGGCGTCTTCACCCTGCAGCGGCGTGCGGCCGGATTCGTCGATGACGGTACGCAGCCATGCGGTCTGCGGCATGCCGCATGCTTCCACGGCCTTGAAGGGCATGCGTTCCCTCCAGTTGGTCCCTCCCGTAGTGCCGGGAATATTGAGCCGTTTGTTGATGCCGAAGAGAGCAGGCCAGAGAATGGCCGCATAACGGGAACGGGAACGGAACAGGGCGTTGTACATGGCCGTCTTGATTTCCTGGTTCCAGTAGGAAAGACAGGTTTCAGGCTGCATGCCGGAGAAATCCGCAAACCATTTCAGAAGGCGCGCTCCGTCCTCCGCCTGGCGCACGATGTTTTCCTGTTCCGGGCTGGACGGCGTTTTGGGGGAGCCGTTCTCCCACAGGCCCAGCTTGCGGGCGCGTTCGATTTTCGCGTAGCTGTCGTTCCATGTCTGCATGATGGTTTCGAAATCATGCGTTCCGAACGCCGCAAAGGAGCATTCGTGATACTCTTTTCCGGACGTAATGGTTCCGTCCGCCTTGATTTCCCAGTGGGGAATCTTGAAACCGGGGATATCCAGCTGGCGCATGTTCGGGCGCACGTAGTCCGGAACGCAGCCCAGGTCTTCCCCCACCACGCTGACGCCGGGAGCGGCGGAAAGCAGAAGGCGCAGGTACAGGTCCCCATCCGCCAGGTTCATGTTGCGGTCCGCAGCATTGTCATCCCCGCGCGGCTTGAAGCCGGGCAGCCTTCCGCCCGTTCTCTGGGCCGCCTGATCGGTGGAAAGCGGCAGGAATACCCCGTTTTCCGTGGGTTTCCACGGGAAGGAGTAAATGCGGTAAAAGCCCAGGATGTGGTCGATCCTGTACATGCTGAAAATCTTGGTGCAGTATTTTACCCGGCGGCGCCACCAGGCGAAGTTGTCCTGCGCCATGACATCCCATCTATACAGCGGAATGCCCCAGTTTTGCCCCCATTTGACCGTGAATGGGTCTTCCGCATAGCTGCCTTCCGCCGGGGCTCCTCCGCACCATTCCGTGTCAAACAGGTGGCGCTCAAAAAAGACGTCGGCGCTGGAAAGGGAAACGCCAATGGGGATATCCCCCATCAGCTTCACATTGCGTTCGTCCGCATAAATACGGATGAATTCCCACTGTTTTTCACAGAGCCACTGGAGCCAGCGGGCAAAATCCTTTTCCTCTTCGTAATCGGAGGCAATGGCCTTGGCCCGCGCCGGATCCTGTTCCGGCCAGTGCCACCAGATTTCCGTACCGAACAGGTCGCAGAGAATCTGGAAACAGACAAAGTCTTCCAGCCAGCTTCCCTGTTCTTTCACCCATTCCCTGAATTTGGGCATAATGCACTCATATTCCGGCTTGGTTTTGAAATTGTTCCAGGCTCCCCGCAGAATCCACATTTTCCAGAATCTGACCTTGGGGTAGTCCACCAGATCCGGGCCGGAGGGCTGTTCCCACGGCAGCGTGTCCCCCGTTTCATTGAATACGCGTTCTTCCAGGCCGGGTATGGTCCAGGGTTCCAGGGAAAGGTACAGGGGTTCCAAAGCTACGGAGCTGATGGCGGAATAGGGGGAGGGGCATTCGTCCCTGCCCAGGGCATTGACGGGGAGCAGCTGGAGGAACCCCACATGGGCATCCGCCGCCCAGTCAATCCATTGGCGCAAGGCCGTCAGGTCCCCGATTCCGTGGTCATTGTTACGGCGCAGGGAGAACAATGGCAGAACTACGCCGGCTAATCTTTTCTCATCCATATCAGAACGCATTACTTGAGCGGTTCCCCCGGATGGACCTGCGTCAGCCGTTGGAACAGTAAGCTCCAGAATAGCATTTCCGGCAGGAAGGCGGCAAGCTTAATACGTTGTCTCCGCGCCATGCTTTGCGGTTTTTCCTGGGAAGTGGAGCAGGGGGACGGTAAGACAGGCTGTTTTTTCCCGCCGCAGGAATAGACGCCTTACCGGGAATCCGATTATTTGTCCGGAGGTCAGATAAATATATATTTATATCAATGTGTTATACAATAACAGCACCCTAATATGGACCTTGCATCATGCTTTTTTCTCATTTTCATCCTCATTCCCTTCCTCATGGTGCGGTATGAAAAAATCCGGGGGAACTGAACTCATTTTTGAGGGCTGCCCGTGTCCGTGAATATCCCCTGGGGGCGTTGGCAGGGTCTTGAAGGGTCTCCATGCTTCCCGGTAGAAGTACCACGCCCATTTCTCAATCTGGACAGCTGCGCGCTTTTCTGACGGCTCCCATACCACGGGCAAGCGGTATCTCACTTCAAAGGCGGCCAGACTTCCAAGAATGGCCTTGCTGGTCGTTTTCCTTCTGGCCAGATAAAAGGGCAGTTCGTCAGGGTGTCCCACAATCAGCAGCCGGGCAAAGTCATAACCCCGGAGGCGGTGACATTCCCGTTCGAACCTGTCACGCCCCGCCGTCAGGCTTCCTATCAGGTCGCCAATGCTCTTCCTCTCCACCGTGAACCGGTTTTCAAATCTGGACAGGGAATAATCCCCGCTTTGCAGCGTTCCGCGCTGGGAAGGGAAATGCTCAAAGGCAAGGGGCGTTTGCTCTCTGTTGTCGATGATGATGAGGGGCGTTTCCGGGGTCATGGCTGTCTCTCTCTCGCGTGTGTATATAGGGGGTCTTTTTTCGCAAAAAATGTACCCAATGGCTTAACTCATTGATTTATCAATGCTAACCTGGGAATATTCATTTGTTCCCATAATGTACCCATAAGAAAGCAAGGCTTTGATTGTTAATTGTTTCTGCTGAATTGTCCCCATAATTTTCATTTTGTACCCGCGTTTTATTTTCATATTCAATGTATTATTCTATTAAAGGGGGATTCTGATTGCTCTTTCCTTGTAGTCTAATTTGGTATTTGGACGGAAAAGCTGTTCTTTCAGCCCCTTCACATTCAGGAGAACTTTTTTCACGTTCACGCCCTCCCATTCCGAACCCTTAAAGATCTCGCTGATTTTCCGGTTCTTCCTGGTTGCGGCAAAATAAACGCATTTGTCCCCGTCCGCCGTCTTGCGGACATACATTCCGTAACGTTCCAGAACGGCGGATTCTTCCGAGACTTCCGCGGAGGCGGCTTCTTTGACGAACTCGCGCAGGGTGCGGCTTCCTGCAATGGGAGGGGAATACCCCAGCAGCCATTCCAGGCAGCGTTCCCCGTCGTCGTCAAGAACACGGGCGTAATCGCTCCCGGCGGCCATGTCGGCGCATTCCTGCATGTCCTGGGGCGTCAGGTCGCGCCCGCTGGTGACGAAGTGCGCGGAGGCATACACGGTAGCAAACATTTCCGCGCGGCGGCCTTCCTCTCCCCGGCTGGCCAGATATTGCCTCAGGAGTTCAATGTTGCGGCGGATGTCCGGGGCGTGATGAATGATGCGGGTGACGTATTTGCGCCCCAGGTCCCCGGATCGGATGACGGCGGCCAGTTCGTTATGCCGTTGGAAAAGGGGCGCGGTTTCGGAAGGCTCTTTCTTTTCCAGTTCCAGTTCAAAAATACGTGATTGCTCGCTGGCCTTTTCAATCATGGAGCGCACGGAAAACAGAAGAAAGGCGTTTCTCATGAGGTAGGTAACGCTCTTGCCGTCCGCGCCGCCCTTGGTGATTCCCACGTCTCCATCCGTGGCTGTCCTCAACAGGGCAAGAATGCGCCCCATGTTGGCGGTTTTGGCGGCGTTGTCGGAATCTGCTTCATCAAAGATGACCGGGCAGGAATCGCTTTCCAGCTTTTGGCGCAAGCCGGCGTCCGTGGTTTCAAGTCCTTTGAAGTACCGGGCCATGCCGCCAATGAGAAGCTGCACGCTTTCCCGGAGGGTTGTTTTTCCCGAACCGGAAGGGGCGTTGATCCATCCATGGGCGCGAAAACGGAGATATCCGGATAAAATGGACTGCGTGACCAGCCCCAGGCAAAGAAAGGCGTCTTCTCTGCGTTTCCAGGAATGCGCCCCAATGAACGCCGCAACGATGTTCCCTTCTTCGTCCGTCAGCATGTCATCAGACGGGGCCAGAAGGGGCTTGCCGGGCAAATAAAGAGGTTTTCCCGTCCGGGCATGGTCCACGGGCAGGAAGGGGCGTTCCTGTTCGTTCTCCGGGCAAAAGAGATAGACGGCGTTTCCCGCGTGATAGACGGCGGCCCCGTCTTCGTCCCATACGCCGCATTTACGTATGGCGTCGGGGTCGAATTTCCGGTTGCCGGTTGTTTCAATACAGTAATCAATGGCCCTGTCCATGACCTGGCGGGGCGTTAGCTTGCCGTCCGGGTCCAACGTCTTCTGCCACCATTCCACAGGAGCCAGAAAGCGCATGTTCAACGGCGTATGTTCCTTGGTTCTCCAGGCTGTTTTGTACCCATTTGTACCCATTTGTACCCATAAATGTACCCATAACAAGATTGATAAATGAACAAGTTATATACTTTGGGTACAAAGGAACAAAAAAACATATATATGTGTGTGCGCATACGCGCATGCGCGTACTGGTTGAAAATAACTTCACAAACGCCCCGTTATCAAAGGGAAAGGTGCTTCATAGCCTCTGCAATGGCGCCGGAATCCGGCCTAAAGTAAACCCGTTCAATCTCTTCGGAGTCATGCCCCACAATTACCCGGCAAAGGTCGGCAGGAACCCCGGCCAGCCTCAAGGCGGTTACAGCCGTTGACCTTAAGCAATGAAAGGAAAGTTTTGCCCAAGCGTTTCTCCCTCCATTCCGGCGCTCTTTCGGATTCTTAGCTTCAATAAATTGATAATCCCACAACAATTTTCTAAAATCCATACTAAGGCGGCACGTTCTTCCTCCGGCTTGTTCGCATTTCAGAAAGGCAGAGGGAAAAACGCGTTCATTTATCCGGCAAGCGTGACGGCGTTTCAGAACGTCCACCAAAGGCGGAATAATAGGCTTTCCCATCTTGCGGCGCGTCTTCTGGGAAGTCATAACGATTATGCCCCGTTTCATGTCTATTTGGTCCCAAGTCAGGGTTGCAACGTCCCCCAGCCGCTGCCCGCCTGTATAAAGGCATACCCGCACCATATCTGGCCATTCCCCCGGTAGAACTTCCGTCAGGCGTTTTGCTTCTTCCATCGTGAAGGCTCTTCGCTCTTGTTTATCCGCCCTGTCTAATTTGCCCGGATTAACCTTGTGAAAGGGATTGAAGGGGATCAGGCGGGAATCTACCGCTTTTTGAAACGCTGTTCGTAAGTAGGTTAAGTACGATTCTACCGAACGAGATCTAACGCGTTTTAATTCCTGGCTCATAAAGTCTTTTGCATGCTGGGGCGTCACCATATCTAACGGCATGTTTTGAGAATCTCCCAGAAAAGAGACAAAAAGAGACACGGCTTTATTTCCATTGTTTACAGTACTTTTTTCTGTAAGCAGCCATTCATTAAGGTAATCTTTCACCCCCTGCATATATTGCTTGCCCCTCAATAGCTGACGCCCCTTTTTTTCACCAGCAAGGGCCTTTATCAAGGCGGCGTCCACCTGTTGCCCGTAAACGGCCTTTTCAAGCTCCTGCGCTATGAGGCGTGCTGATGCCTCATTCTGCTTCATCATGGCCGCTTTGGTTTTCCCGGGTGGAATAGCAGCGGGAACGATGGGAATGCCCGTTGTTTTGACCAACTGCTTTCCCGCTACGTAGTACGATGCAAACCATGTGTTCCCTCTTTTCTTCAATCCAGCCATAGCAAAAAAGAATTAACATGACTCAAAGAGGCTTTCAAGATGCACCTTGAATTGTACCTTGGTTCATGGCATTTTATAGAATCATGTGAAAGCATGATTGCTGAAAAACATTGAATATTGAATAGTATGAAATGCTGATAATCTCCCCGGGATGCAGTTCGGAAGCGGCATGGTTTTCTCTGCGGGAAACAGCATGAACCGGAGGGAAAGGCGGAATTTTTCTTTTAGAAACAGTCTCTGGCGGAAACAGGCGCAAATTCTGCTTCCATCCGTAATCCCCGGCAATTAAGATAATCTGCAAATGAAATTGCTTTTTCTCCCTTCCGCTTTGCTGGTGCTGCTGGCCTCCTGCGGTCCGAACAAGCATGTGAATGCCTGGGACCGTCAGAGTTCTGCGTTGGATCCCGTGGGAATCACTTCCAAGAAAATGGCGGCTAAAAACAAGGCGGAGCAGGCATTTTACAAACCTGGGGAAGCCGTTACGTTCAAGAAGGACAGAATGATGGTGTTTGAACAGAATCCGGAAAGTAATTTTTCCACAAGCGGAACCGTCAGGGGTGGGGTGAAAACCGGGAAAGTGCTGGTCTGCGGGGATTTGTTCGCCAAAGTCGAGTTTGAAGACGGCAGCCAGGGTTACGTAAGCCTCTCGGAGATTGTTAATCCGCAGGAAATGATGGGTTTTTATCCTGTTTCCGCTTCTGATTTAATTGGTCCGGACGGAGCTTTGCTTCCTTTGCCCTCAAACATGGGCGCCGTCAGCCCGGAAGCCGCCGCCGCTTCCCGTGAGCTGGATATATCCCGGATGAATACCTCTCTGGTTCCTGTTCCGAATTCCGTTTCTCCGTCGGGAGCTGCGTCTCAGGAAGCTCCTCCGGAAAACGTTCCCCTGCCTGAATCCAGCGTGAAGCAGTAGGGCCTTTGCAGAAAATCCGGAAAGTCGGGCGGAAAACAGGAGGCAATATACGTCGGCCTGCGCTTCGCCTGTATTTTTGTTCCCGGGTTCTTTCCGACAGGAACGGAAGCAATTTTATTCCGCCGTCAATTCATACGCAACGGCATCCGTTACGGTGACAGTAGCGAATTGCCCGACGGGCAGCGTCAGAGGAACGGAAACGGTCCCGTCAATGTCCGGAGCATCCCATTCCGTTCTGGCGACTCCGGGAGCATCCACCAGCACGCGTATTTGCCTGCCGATTTGCTCCTGGCCCGTTTCCGAAGCGAGACGCGCCAGCAACAGGGTGGCTTCATTGTAGCGGCGAGCCTTGGTGCGGTGGTGCACCTGATTGGGCATCTTGTAGGCTTTTGTCCCTTCCTCCCGTGAGAAGGTGAAAATGCCGGCGCGTTCAAAACGGAATTCCTCGATAAACTCCATCAGTTCCTGATGGTCGTCTTCCGTTTCTCCGGGGAATCCGGTGATGAAGGTGGTGCGGATGGCGATGCCCGGAACGGCCTTCCGGATATTCCGGAGCAACGTGCGGATATAGTCTCCGTCCGTTACGCGCTGCATGGCGTCCAGCATATTATCGGAAATATGCTGGAGGGGAATGTCTACATAGCGGGCCACTTTGGGGCATTCCGCGATGGCTGCGGTCAGTTCGTCGCTCCAGTGGGCGGGGTGGGTGTAGAGCAGCCTGATCCAGAATTCTCCCTCAATGGCGTTCAGAGCGCGGAGCAGGGAAGCCAGGGATTCTCCGCGGGAGGAATCCACCGCGCTGCGGCGGTTTGGGCGCGCATCCGTCCATTTATCCATGCCGTAATAGGTGATGTCCTGCGCGATGAGGCAGATTTCCTTCACGCCGGACCGGATAAGGGTTTCCGCTTCACGCACTACGTCCTGCTGGGAACGGCTGCGGTGGCGTCCGCGGATCATGGGAATGATGCAGTAGGCGCAGCCGTGGTTGCAGCCTTCCGCTATCTTGATGTAGGCCGTGTGCGGCGGGGTAAGGCGGTAGCGCGGTGTGTTCCAGTCAGGAACGTACCTGCATTTTCCTTCAATGAAGTTCCGGTTCTGTATGGTCCGGTCCATCACTTGAGTGATAATTTCCGGCAGTTTGGTGATTTGGTCCGGACCGATAAAGGCGTCCACCTCCGGAAGCAGGGCGGGCAGTTCCTTCCGGAAGCGCTGGGACAGGCAGCCC
>ULVL01067863.1_pt1 | contig 13074 bp, 8 predicted proteins | sample 1959381 | NCBI WGS metagenome assembly ULVL01 (sample SAMEA4835785, study PRJEB28245) | human gut metagenome | biome: gut microbiome; material: fecal sample | place: Denmark | collected 2008
GCTGTAACCGTTTCGGAAGGCATCCTCGAAATTGTCGATGACGCTGTAGCCGCTTTCGCCGAACTGTCGTCCGTAAGTCGTACTGAACGGATCGTTCGACTGGAAACTCAAGCCCGGGCGGATCATCAGCGACTGGTTGTCGGCGATTTTCCACTCGATGCGGGCATTCAGGCGGTTGTTGAAATTCTGCGTCCGGGAATAACCGTCGGTGAAAAGCGTATCGATCGGCGCCGGATCCTCGTACCAGCGCTCGGTACGCGCCCGATTGACCGTACGGGTTCCGTTGAAGAAGTAGCTGCCCTGGAAAGTCACCTGATCCCGGCTGCCCCAGGTATCCGAATAATTGACGCCTACTGCGTTTACCGAAGCCACACCGTCCTGGTGACGAACCATATATTGCCCCACGCCACGGCCGAAACGACCGCCTCCGCCTCCGGAATTACCGGTAACACCCAGAATATCCTCGAACGAAAAGTTCTGCTGATTGACGTTGTTAAAAAGACCGATCAGCGACAGACGGCTGGAGCCGCTGAAAAAATTGACGTTGCCGCCGACCATATACTTGTTTTTGGCTTCGGTTTCCGTATCGGCATCGTAACCGTACCCGGCATATGCCTTACCGAATATGCCCTGACGCATATTTTCGCGTGTGACGATGTTGATCGCCTTATAGCTTTCGCCGTCGTCCATACCCGAAAACTCGGCCTGGTCGCTCAACTTGTTGTAAACCTCGATCCGTTCGACCGCTTCGGCCGGCAGCGACTTGATCGCCGATGTCACGTCCTCGCCGAAAAACTCCTTGCCATCGACGAATACTTTCTGGATCGTTTCGCCCTGCGCCTCGACAGCGCCGTTATTGACCGTAATGCCGGGCATCTTCTTCAACAGCCCCTCGACGTCGGCATCGGCAGTCACCTTGAACGCATTGGCATTATAGCTTACCGTATCGCCCTTTTGAGAAGTGCGGAGTGCCTGCACCTCCTTCACTACGGTCTCGATGGCGATGGCCGCCTCCCGCAGTGCGATCTTTCCCAGGTTTTCGGACGGCTGAGTCACCCGAAACTCCTTTTCGGCCTTTTCATATCCCATGAAAGTCACGGCCAGGGTATATGAACCATAAGCGAGGCCGCGCACTTGCAACGCCCCTTTATAGCCCGAAGTATAATATTTCTTCTGATCGGGGTGGGCTTTAGGTGCAATTTCTATTACGGCACCCGGAACATCTTCACCGGTTTCGGCATCTATCACGGAGAGCGTAATCACACCGCTCTGGGCCTGCGCCCGAGCCAAACCTATCGTACACAAGAATACAAGTAAACAAATCGCTCTAATCATCTCCCATCATTGTCGTCACACGGCAAATATACGATAAAAATCGACTTTTTTCACTGTCCGGAACATGAAAAAAGGATGAAACAGGTCGGCCTGTTTCATCCCTATAAACGGAAATATCGGCGAATTATTTCGACTTTCTGCCTACTTTTTATCCACACACGGAGCACCGTTACAGGGTCTGCGGTGATGTCCGGGATTCGCATCGCCTTTTCGACATGCCGGTCCGGCGCAATCGACCTTTCGGGCGGGACACTCTCGGCATTCGATCCATTGGGCATACTGTTCGGGCGTCAGAACCGCCTTCATCCGGCCGGCCATCTGTTCACGCTGCTGTGCCATCGCTTCACGCGATTTTTCAGCCATCTCCCGGCGTTCGGCCCGGTGCTCCCTCATGGCTTGAGCCTGTTCCAGGCAAATAGGGTAAACCTGTTTTACCTGTTCGTCAGAGAGCGACAGGTTTTCTTTCATCCGATCGGTCATCTTTTTCGCAACCTGCTCCGTAGTAAGTTCTTTGTGTTCGGCACGACGATTATGGTGTCCCTTCTGGGCCCATACCGTACCCGTTGCCAGCACCAGCGCTGCCAGTACGACGATCAAGAATTTCGCTTTCATATCAACTACCATTTTAATTGTTACCGGTCTTTATAACCGAATGTACTCTTGCAAACCAAGCGCCAATCTCTTCCGACAAATGGAAAAAACGACTTATTCCTCCTTAAACCACGAAGCATACAGTTGGTAATCACGGGCTGTACGCAGTACGATCTCGTCCCGTTGTTCCGGGGTTATTTCCTTGACTTTTTTAGCCGGAATACCCGCATAGACCGAATTGGGTTCGAGCTTGCTGCCTGAAAGCACCAGTGCGTTGGCCGCTACGATGCACCCGGACGCTACTACGGCATTGTCCAACACCGTGGCGCCCATACCGATCAGGCAGTTGTCTTCGATGATCGCGCCGTGAATTACGGCGTTATGTCCCACCGACACGTCGTTGCCGATATGGGTCTGCGACGGGTGCTTCGAGCCGTCGAACAGGGTGTGGATCACCACGCCGTCCTGGATGTTCGTCCTATCGCCGATGGTGATCGTGTTCACGTCGCCGCGTAACACGGCGTTGTACCAGATCGAACAGTCGCGGCCCACCGTCACGTCGCCGACAAGCACGGCGGTTTCCGCCAAAAACGTATTTTCACCCACCTGCGGGGTATGCCCCCGCACCTCTCTGATATATGCCATAATTCGATATGTATTAGTTGGTTCTTACTCTTTTTCAGCCGCCGCATGCTTGGCTTGCTGCCACAACTCTTCCATCCGGTCGAGGGACAGCTCGTGCAGGGTATGCCCCTCGGCCGAAGCGCATTCTTCCATATAATTAAACCGATTCATGAACTTTTTATTGCTTCGCTCGAGCGCGGATTCAGGATCGATTCCGTACAGGCGGCAGGCATTCACCAGAGCGAACAGCAGGTCGCCGAACTCCTCCTCCATCGCCGTACGGTCGCCGGATGTCATTTCGGCTTCGACTTCGGCGGCTTCCTCCTTCACCTTGGCCCAAACATCCTCTTTTTTCTCCCAGTCGAAACCCGTCGCCGCCGCTTTCTCACCGATGCGGTAGGCCTTCACCAGCGCAGGCAGGCTCACGGGAACACCACCCAGCGTACCGCTTCGGCGGTTTTTTCTTACGCAGTTTCAATGCCTCCCAGTTGGCCTTGACCTCTTCCGGAGTATCGGCATGCACCTCCCCGTAAATGTGAGGATGGCGATAAACCAGCTTGTCGCACAAAGCGTTCACTACGTCGGCATAGTCGAACGCTCCGGCCTCCTCGCCCAACTTGGCGTAGAAAACCACGTGCAGCAGCAAGTCGCCCGCCTCTTCCTTGATACCGTCGAGATCCTTGTTCAGGATGGCGTCGGCCAGCTCGTACGTCTCCTCGATCGTGTTGTTTCGGAGTGTTTCGAAGGTCTGTTTGCGATCCCAGGGACACTGTTCGCGCAGCGTATCCATAATTTCCAACAGGCGGGCCGTCGCCTTCAGTTTGTCTTGTTTCATCGTATTGTTTCTGTATTTTGACCGATAACGAAGCGAATATCCGCAATCCAAGCGAACACCTTTTTTCCATATCTTTATGATCGGATAACAGTCCGAATTCGCCCGAGGCGATCCGAGCCACAGCCGATTTTGTGCAAAGATAGTGAAAGCCGAGAGAAAATGGGAGCTTGTTCCCATTTTTCCGAGACGCATCCTATCTAAGACTATGTCAAAGATAGTGAAAGATGAGAGCAATCGTGCGGACTCGTGCCGAATCATTGTTTTTTGATTGCGAAATTCTTAAAAAAGATCGCGCCTTTCGGAAAAAACCTTAACTTTGTTAAAGTACCTCGCACCGGCGAAACGACACTTTTATTCGCTTGGCAGCTCATAGGCTGCCGAACGGCAAGAGATCGTTTTCGATAATTTTTCGGTTGCTACGAATGGAGCCAAAAGATTTATGTTATGAAAAAAATCGTCGTATTCCTGCTGCTTGTTTCAAGTCTTTTCCCTTCGGGCTGCACCCGGCCGAAACAGTACGCTGACTATTCGCGGCACTCGTGTTTCGACCGTACGGAGATCGACAGCGCTACGCTGCGAAACCTCGAAGTATTGGGCCGTGTGTGGGGGTTCGTGAAATATCACCATCCGGCATTTTCGGACGACCGGTACGACTTGGATTTCGAACTTTTCGAGTTGCTGCCTCTGGTCGCCGATACCGCTCCTGCCGCTCGCAATGAGATATTGGCCCAGTGGATCGACGGCTTCGGCAGGTACAAAACAGCATCCGAAAAATACGAGAAGATACTGGCGTCGGATTCGGTTTTTGAACACCGCACCGACATCGGATGGATTCGGGATACGGCAACGCTCGGCCGCGAGCTTTCGGAGCGTCTGGTCCGGCTGCGTTCTGCCGACCGAACCGCAGGGAACCGTTACGTGTCGCAAACGTATTACGAAACCTATGACCAATGGTCCCCCAATCCCTGTTTCGACGGAGAAAAACCCTATTACGACTTGTCGAATCCCGACTACGGCTATCGCCTGCTCACGGTATTCCGTTTCTGGAACATGGTCGAATATTTCTTTCCAAGTAAATACTTGACCGACAAGGACTGGAACGATGTTCTTCCCGAATATATCCGGCGTATGGCACACCCGACGGGCAGTTACCTGCGGGAAACGCGACGGATGATCGCGGAACTCGACGACAACCACGCACAATACGGCGGAGGAATCTTCGAATTGTTCGGCCGTTATCGAGTCCCTCTCAACACAGGCTTCGTCGAAGGGCGGCTCATCGTCGTAACGCCCGATACCGTCCCGGTGAAGAGCGAGCGGAAAGCCCCCTTTCAGGTGGGGGACGAAATCGTCGCTGTCGAAGATAAACCGGTCGAATATTACATGGCACAAACCAGGGAATTCATTTCCTGCTCCAACGGGAACGACGTGCTGGCAGCTACGGCCGATCAAATTCTGCGCACTAAAGAGAATCGGCCGCTATCGATCCGCTACCGCCGTGACGGAGTGACGAGGGACACATTGGCCGACGTAACAAAGATGCCAGGACATTTCAGTTGGAATTACCTTTGGAAATACCACAGGACATTCTCGATGCTCGAAGATTCGATCGGATATATCTGTCCGGACAAACTCTCGAAAGAGGAGATACCTGAGATCTCAAACGGCCTGAAAAAAACCAGAGGGTTGATTATCGATTTACGCTATTATCCTTCACAAGATTTTAATGAATTTGTAAGCCAGTACATCGTTCCGGACGATGTTAAATATACGGTCCGATTTACTTACCCCGATCTTGCATTGCCGGGAGTATTTTACGCGAGAGACTATTCTTATCCGACATATAAAACAGAAAAATACAACGCCCCTATCATTATAATGGTTAATGAAGGGACGCAAAGTTACGGAGAAACATCCGTACAAAAAATCCAAAATAATCCATATACTATAACGATCGGTTCTCAAAGCGCCGGAGCCAACGGCAATATCAGCAAATTTACGTTACCTCGGGGAATACTCGGCGCATTTTCCGGGTTAGGGTGGTATTATCCCGACGGATGGGTGGTGAATCGGCAGGGCGTGAAGATCGACCACGAAATACGGCCGACCCTCGAAGGTATCCGGGATGGACGGGACGAAATGTTGGAGGCAGCACTGCGCCTAATCGAAGAGAAGACCGAAGAAGAGTAGGCAGAGCCGGACACAGGATGCGAAACGGCGCTGCGGGTATTCAATCCGCAGCGCCGTTTTGAAATATTCGTCCCCGTTCCGCCCGAACTTCGGAAATTACTCCACCGGTTCGTAATCGATCGAGGAGTCCTGGTCCGTACGCTCGATCTTCATGATTACCGGGCGGAGTCCGTCGTTGCAGGAACAGATCGCCACGCCTTCCTTCGTGATCCAATCGCCGAAATAGAACTTTCCGGCGCCGTGCGACAGGGCGAATACATATTGATAGACCGCCTTCCACGCTTCGTCGCAAAAACCTTCGGGCTTGGCATAGTCGGCATAAAAAACCTGACCTTCACGCATCATAGGACACTTCGTAAAGCCGGGAGCGGCATACTCTCGTGCCAATTCCTCGTTCAGTGTCCGTTGCAGGATCGTAATTTTACAGCGCTTCATAATATCGTCTTTCGCTCAGAACCCGTTCTCGGGCGGACAGACTTGCCGCCCGCAGACAGGCGTTTCAAAAATCAAGCCCGCACCTGCGCACCCGCCTTGCGTTCGAACTGAGCCGTCAGATTGGCCATCGCCTGCTCGATCATCTTGTCGGTCAGCGTCTGGGTCTTGTCCTCCAGTACGAAACTCAGGGCATACGATTTTTTACCTTCGGGCAGCTTATCGCCCTCATAGACATCGAAAAGCGAAACCCGTTTGAGCAGCTTGCGTTCGGCCGCGAAAGCAATATCACGGAGTGCGGAGAAAGTCACCTCCTTGTCGATCAACAGCGCCAAATCGCGTTTTACCTCCGGGAACTTGGAAAGCTCTTTGGCCGTGACCTTATTCTTGCGCGTAGCCTTGATCAGGGCCCCGAAATCCATCTCCAGATAATAAACGTCCTGTTTCAGATCGAAAGCCTTTCGCAGCTTCGACGAAACGACACCCATCTGCACCAACTCCCTGGCCTTGTCGTTGAGCGAGAAGGAGAGTGCATCCCCGTAAAGATCGCTGCGGAGCGATTCGGACTTGAGCGTATAAAGGTCGAGCCCGAAACGACGCAACAGCTTCTCGGCGATCGCGCGCAGCGTAAAGAACGATGCCTGCTCCGGTTTCCGGTTCCACGAAAGGGGTGCGGCGATGCCGGTTACGGCGATCGCCAGGCGGAACTGCTCGGAATAAGCCTTCAGCGACTCTTCCGGTGTAGCGGCCGTCGCATCGTAAAAGTAGCAGTTGCCGAACTCGTACAGCTTCAGGTCGCCGTTGCGGTGGTTGGCGTTCAGTTGCACGGCTTCGAGCATATTGAACAGCAGCGTCTGTCGCATGACGTTCAGGTCGTTGCTGAGCGGATTGAGTATCTTCACGCAATGCTCCGGCTTGTATGATGTAAGTCCTTCGTAATAAGCCGCTTTCGACAGTGAATTGGACATGATCTCCGTAAAGCCGTTAGCCGTCAGGAAATCGGCGGCGAGGTTCATCAGCTTGTTCCGGTCGGGTTTCGGCGCGTAGGAGAGCGCCGAATTGACGTGCGAGGGAACAGAGATGTTATTGTAGCCGTAGATGCGGAGAATCTCCTCGACCAAATCGGCCTCGCGCGTCACATCGACCCGATAGGGCGGCACGGCCACGCGCCAGAGGTCACCCTCCTCGGCCTCGATTTTAATGTCGAGCGCACCGAGAATCGTGCGGATCGTATCGGCAGGAATCTCTTTGCCGATCAGACGATTGACACGCTTTATATCGAGTTCTACTTTGAAATTTTCGATAGGAGCGGAACAGATATCCGTAATTTCGGAGGCGATCTCTCCTCCGGCCAGCTCCTTCATCAGCAGGGCGGCCCGCTTGAGGGCATAGACCTGTATGTCGGGATCCACGCCGCGCTCGAAGCGGAACGAAGAATCGGTGTTCAGGCCGAAGCGCTTGGCCGTCTTGCGCACCCAGACCGGGTTGAAATAGGCGCTCTCGATGAATACATCGGTCGTCGTATCGCTCACGCCAGAATCCAACCCGCCGTAAACGCCCGCAATACACATGGGTTTCGCAGCCGAGCAGATCATCAGGTCGTTGGCCGTGAGCTTGCGCTCTACGCCGTCGAGCGTCACGAACGGAGTACCTTCCTCGCAGGTTCTGACCACGATCCGGCCGCCGTCGATCTTCGCAGCATCGAAAGCGTGCAGGGGCTGTCCCAGCTCGAAAAGCACGAAATTGGTGATGTCCACCAGGTTGTTTTTGGGGGTAATGCCCGCAGCCCGCAGGCAGTTCTGCATCCATTCGGGCGAAGGGCCTATCTTACAATTCTTGACCGTAACACCCGCATAGCGCGGTGCGGCTTCGCTGTTTTCCACTTGCACGTCGATCTTCAGATCGTGGTTATCGACGGCGAAAGCGCTCACGTCGGGCCATTGCAGCTCGACGGGCTTGCCCTGGCTTTTAAGATAGGCCGCCAGATCACGTGCCACGCCGATATGCGACGCCGCGTCGATGCGGTTGGGAGTCAATCCGATGCCGATGACATAGTCGTCTTCCAGCTTCAGGTACTCCCGGGCCGGCTGGCCGACTTTCGCGTCGGCCGGCAGCTCCATGATGCCCGCATGCGAAGCTCCGATACCCAGTTCGTCCTCGGCGCAGAGCATCCCGAGCGACTCCACGCCCCGGATCTTGCTGCGCTTGATCTTGAACTCCTCCTCGCCGCCGTTGGGGTAGAGCACCGCACCCACCGTAGCGCAAAGGACCTTGAGACCCTGCCGACAGTTGGGAGCACCGCAGACGATCTGCAACGGAGCCTCGCCGCCTACATCCACCGTCGTCAGATGCAGATGGTCCGAATCGGGATGATCCGTGCAGGTCAGCACCTCGCCGACCACGACGCCGGCAAGTCCGCCGCGAATCGATTCGATCTTTTCGAAGCTCTCGACCTCCAGGCCGATATCGGTGAGGATCGTCGCCATTTCTTCGGCCGACAGATCGGTTTTAAGGTAGCGTTTCAGCCAGTTATAGGAGATATTCATAGTATGTGTAATATTTTATTACTGACAAAGAGTAAGCAAAGGTATAAAAATATCCCGATTTTATCCCCGCAAAAGAGCGGTAATTACGAAGACGGCCAGCACCGTGCTCGCAATGCCGTTGAGCGTGCCGAAAGCGATGCCGATATTCCGCTGCCGGGTCGGGGTCACCAACAGGTGTTCGGCGACGAGAATCAGCGTGAAAAGCCCTTCGCCGAGCCACAGCCAACCGTTCTGGGGACAGTACGAGCCAAACCAGAAAAGCGCTGCGACGCTCACGGCGTGCAACAAAATACTGAACAGGAGCGACATCCGTGCCGAAAAACGGGCCGGGATGGAGTAAAGGCCGTTCTTGCGGTCGAAATCGGCGTCCTGCAACGCATAGATGATGTCGAAGCCGCCGCACCAGGTCATCACCAGCAACGCCAGGATACAGGGCGGCCATGCGAAATGCCCCGTGACAGCGATGTACGCCCCCACCGGAGCAATACCCAGCCCCAGTCCGAGCACCAGATGCGCCAGCGCGGTGAACCGTTTGCAATAACTATATATCAATATAACGAATAGTGCCACAGGCGATAATAATCCGGTAAGTAAATTGATAGTCGAGGCCGTGACGATGAACAGCAGCGCATTGACGATCACGAAACGGAGCGCCGCCCGGGCACTGATCTTTCCGGCCGGAATTTCTCGGTCGGCCGTGCGGGGATTGGCCCGATCGATGCGGCGGTCGGCCCAGCGGTTGAAGCCCATCGCGGCGTTGCGGGCGAAGACCATGCAGAGAAGCACCTGAACGAGCAGCACCACCCAGCCGTACCTACCTGAACAGTCCGCGGGAATCCCCTCGGTACGCAAGGCATAGACGAAGCCGATGAGGGCGAAAGGCATGGCGAAAATCGTGTGGGCGAACTTGACCAGTCCGGCATATTGGCGTATCATTGTCGATTCGATTTTATGGTCGCAAAAGTAATCATTTTTTTCGGCAGCAGAATACGACCAGGGCAAGAAATCAGCCCCCGGCAACGCCTGAAATCCATTGTTTTTCTCCGGAAAGATATTATCTTTGCACATTATTATATAAGGATTTCACTCGACGATGAAAAACATACGCAATTTCTGCATCATAGCCCATATCGACCACGGAAAATCGACACTGGCCGACCGTCTGTTGGAAAAGACCAATACGCTCAACCAGCGGGAAATGCAGGCCCAGGTCCTGGACAACATGGACTTGGAGCGCGAAAAGGGCATCACCATCAAGAGCCATGCGATCCAGATGGAATACCTGGCCCGCAACGGTGAAAAATACGTGCTCAACCTGATCGACACTCCGGGCCACGTGGACTTTTCCTATGAGGTATCGCGTGCCATCGCCTCGTGCGAAGGGGCCTTGCTGGTGGTCGATGCCACGCAGGGTATCCAGGCGCAGACCATATCGAACCTTTACCTGGCTGTCGAGCACGACCTGAAGATCATTCCCGTACTGAACAAGATCGACATGGACTCGGCGATGATCGACGAAGTGAAGGATCAGGTAGTCGATCTGCTGGGTTGCGACCCGGACGAGATCCTCTGCGCCTCCGGCAAAACGGGACTGGGCGTGGAAGAGGTGCTCGAAGCCATCGTCAAGCGGATTCCGGAGCCTCAGGGCGATGCGAACGCTCCGTTGCAGGCATTGATCTTCGACTCGGTGTTCAACCCCTTCCGGGGCATCATCGCCTATTTCCGCGTCTTCAACGGTACGATCCGCAAGGGCGAGCATGTCAAATTCTTCAACACGGGCAGCGAGTACGACGCCGACGAGGTGGGCGTGCTGAAGCTCAAGATGCAGCCCCGTGACGAAATCCGTGCCGGGGACGTGGGCTATATCTGTTCGGGCATCAAAACTTCGTCGGATGTCAAGGTGGGCGATACGATCACTTCGGTCGAAAACCCCTCGACGGAGGCCATCGCCGGTTTCGAGGATGTGAAACCGATGGTCTTCGCGGGCGTCTATCCCGTCGAAGCCGACCAGTACGAAGACCTGCGGGCTTCGCTCGAAAAATTGCAGCTCAACGATGCCTCGCTCACGTTCGAGCCCGAAAGTTCGCTGGCGCTGGGCTTCGGCTTCCGCTGCGGATTTCTCGGCCTGCTGCACATGGAGATCATCCAGGAACGCCTCTACCGCGAATTCGACATGGACGTCATCACGACCGTCCCGAACGTATCCTATAAAATCACCACGACGCAGGGCGACGTGCTCGAGGTGCACAACCCCTCGGGCCTGCCCGAAATAACCAAAATCGCCTCGATCGAGGAGCCTTATATCCTGGCTCAAATCATCACCAAGTCGGATTTCCTAGGCAACGTGCTCAAGCTCTGCATCGACAAGCGGGGTATCATGAAAAACCAGACCTTCATCACGCAGGATCGCGTGGAGGTCAATTTCGAGATGCCCCTGTCGGAAATCGTGTTCGACTTCTACGACAAGCTCAAGAGCATTTCCAAGGGCTACGCCTCGTTCGACTACCACCGCATCGGGTTCCGTCCGAGCAAGCTGGCCAAACTGGACATCCTGCTCAACGGCGAACCGGTCGATGCCCTTTCGTCGCTGATCTATGCCGACCACGCCTACGATTTCGGACGCAGAATGTGCGAGAAGCTCAAGGAGCTGATCCCGCGCCAACAGTTCGACATCGCCATCCAGGCAGCCATCGGCGCCAAGATCATCGCCCGCGAAACGGTCAAGGCCGTGCGCAAGGACGTGACGGCCAAGTGCTACGGCGGCGACATCTCCCGAAAGCGCAAGTTGCTGGAAAAGCAGAAAAAGGGCAAGAAACGCATGCGTCAGATCGGCAATGTCGAAGTACCCCAGTCGGCCTTTCTCGCCGTATTGAAAATGGATTAGCTATGAAAAAGACGATTATCGACCTGTTCGAATCCTCCGTTGAAAAATACGGAAAGAAAACCTTCCTGCTCGAGAAGCGTCATCACGCCTTTCAGCCCACGACTTACGCGGAAACCAGGGAACAGGCCCTGGAAGTGGGGGCCGGATTAGCTTCGCTGGGCATCCGCCCCAAAGACAAGGTCGCTATCCTGGCCGAAGGAAGCAACGGATGGATCATCTCCGAGCTGGGTATCTTCTATGCCGGAGCGATCAGCGTTCCGCTGTCGGTCAAACTCGAAGAGTCGAACGATCTGTTGTTCCGGCTCCGCCACGCCGAGGTCAAGGCGCTGTTCGTTTCGAAACAACAGCTTCCGAAGATCCGCCGCATCCGGGCGGAACTGCCGGAACTCGAACAGATCATCGTCCTGGGACACATTCCGCTCGAAAGCGGCGAAACGGCCTACGGCATGCTCAAACGTCTGGGCCGCGACTATTTGGCCGGGCATAAGGAGGAATTTCTCAAAATAGGGCAGGCAATCCGGAACGACGACTACGCCACGATCACCTACACGTCGGGCACGACGGCCGATCCGAAAGGCGTCGTCCTGACCCACCGCAACTACACGGCCAACGTCGAACAGTCGCTCTCGCGCATCGACATCCCGTCCAGCTACCGCACGCTCATCATCCTGCCGCTGGACCACTGTTTCGCGCACGTGGTGGGATTCTACATCATGATCGCCTGCGGCGCCAGCGTGGCGACCGTACAAATAGGGGCGACCCCGATGGAGACACTCAAGAATATTCCGCAGAATATCCGCGAAGTGAAACCCAACTTCCTGCTGTCGGTGCCGGCACTGGCCAAAAATTTCCGCAAAAACATCGAAACTTCGATTCGGGCCAAAGGACCTTTCACTGAACGGTTGTTCGACTTCGCGCTCCGCACGGCCTATATCTACAATCAGGACGGCTACCACAAGGGCAAGGGCTGGCGGATCCTGCTGGCACCCGTCGTGGGACTTTTCGACCTCGTGCTGTTCCGCAAGGTGCGGGAGGCATTCGGCGGCAGCCTGGAGTTTTTCGTCGGGGGCGGCGCACTGCTCGATTCGGAGCTGCAACGCTTTTTCTATGCCATCGGGATCCCGATGTTCCAGGGATACGGACTTTCGGAAGCTACACCCGTCATTTCGACCAATTCGCCCAAGTACCACTGGCACAAGTTCGGATCGTCGGGCAAGATTCTCGAACCGCTCGACCTGAAAATCCTTGACGAAGAGGGGCGAGAGCTGCCGCGCGGCCAAAAGGGTGAAATCGTCATCCGGGGCGAGAACGTCATGGCCGGCTACTGGAAAAATCCCGATGCGACGGCGGCGACCGTCCGCAACGGCTGGCTCCACACGGGCGATATGGGCTATGTGTCGGAGGATGATTTCCTCTACGTATTGGGGCGCTTCAAGAGCCTGCTGATCGCCAGCGACGGAGAGAAGTACAGCCCCGAAGGAATGGAGGAGGCGATCGTCGATAAGTCGCCCTTCATCGACCAGATCATTATCTATAACAACCAAAGTCCCTTCACCGGGGCGATCGTCGTACCCAATCGCGACGCCCTGCGCCGCGAGCTCGACGCCCGCGATATCCGGGAGGGTAGAGCGGCTGGG
>ULVL01036378.1_pt1 | contig 13061 bp, 13 predicted proteins | sample 1959381 | NCBI WGS metagenome assembly ULVL01 (sample SAMEA4835785, study PRJEB28245) | human gut metagenome | biome: gut microbiome; material: fecal sample | place: Denmark | collected 2008
GGAGTAGACAATATGCACAAAAAGAGGGCAATTAAATTGGTGTTTTTTGTGCAATATGCACAAACGATTAGTCGACTAAACCTTGTACAATATGCACAAAATCACAGCCTATTTTACCCTTATTTTTGTGCAATATGCACAAACAGAACAGAACATACGTTTTGGCAATATGCACAAATTTAGTCAACTATAACCACTGATTTTTGTGCAATTTTACCAGAACATATGTTTAGTCACTAATGGCAATATGCACAAATTTTAACTGTTTTTAGTCGTATTTTTTGTGCATTTTGTTAGTTGACTTTTGGTTCATTTTGTGCTATACTATAATCATAGAATATAGGTTATAGAAAAGAACATCTGTTCGTGCTTTTAGTCACTAAACAACCTTTGTGCAAATTGCACAAAAAACAACTATAAACTTTGTGCAAATTGCCTATTGCAATCTATCACACTATATGCTATAATAAACTTGTAAGATAGATAAGGGAACATTGACAACTAAACAATGCTATTAGTCAACTAACAAAGTTTTTGAAATTTCTTCAAAAAACTACTTGACAAACTTTCCAAAGTATGTTATAATAAATACAAGATAAGAGAAGTGATAGCGATAGACAGATAGAAAACTACTTCAAAAATCTTAAAAAAAAAAAAAAAACTACTTGACAAAGTTTACAAGATATGATATAATAACATTGTAAGGTAGTTAGTAAGTCCAATCTTACAAACGTACATTGATAATTGAATATAGTGTTTAGTCAACTAACAATCGGTTCGTGTTTCACGTGAAACATTTTCGATAGAGGTTGCAAGATGTTTCACGTGAAACATTAGCAACTACCACAAAAACATTTTAGTCAACTAAAAAGAAAGTAGAGGTAATCACTATGAAAAAGAACACAGAAAACACAACCGTAGCAACTGAAAACACAAACACAAACTCTGACATTGTATCCTATGAAGTAGTGGCAATGAATGGTAAGAATAAGGAACTGACATTCTACAATGTAGACCTTATCAGACACACACAGTCTATTCAGAAATATCGTGACGCTGGTAATCTTGCAATCCTTGCAATCGCACACGAGTTTGACAGTATGGATAAGGATGAGTCTTACAAGTCAGCCGGCTTTAAGACAGTAGCAGATTTTGGTAGAGTAGTATTCGACTACAAGCCTGCAACTGTATCACTCTATCTTAGAAGTGCAAGAGCCTTTTTGACAGAGGACGAAAACGGAAACGTACAGTATAAGGCGAACTTACCTAAACTCACAGTAGGACAGATGATTGAACTGTTACCACTTGTAAAAGATGGTGAGGACGTAACTCCAGTAATTGAGGCTTTAAAGTCAGGCGAAATCAACTGTCAGATGTCTACAAAGGCAATGCGTGATGCTGTATCTTCCATCAGAGCAATTCCGGGCAAGGCTAAGGAAGTCAAGGAAGAAAAGTCTGATTTGGCTAAGGCTGATAAGTTGGGCGATTATGACAAGGATAAACTTCCTAAGAACACAACTCCGGAAACTTATGCACAGACTAACTTAGACGCTTCTATTGAAGCATTTGAGAACTATGCTAAGGCTATGGCAGACGTTGAACACAACGACACAGTAGACGCTAAGATTGAGGAAGTAATGCGTAAATTACAGGAACTCAGAGCAGAATTAACTAAGTAATGCTTAGGCAATCGGGGGCACGAACCGATTGTTAGTTGACTAAAAAGCCAAATGAAATAGGTCAACTAAGAAAGGAAGTAACAGTATGAAAGTTATCAGTTTATCAACAACAAGTTACCCTCAAACCCGTAGAGCAATAGACGATATGACTATTGAAATGTATCAAGAAGTTACGTCAGCACTTCTACACGATGACAGTCCTATTAAGGTTGCGTCAGACATTAAAGACATTTGGGAAGTTGTAGCACAGTCATTATATGACAACAACAACATATCCCACAGACAGTTTTTGAAGTGTATCGCTCGAATTATAAAAGTCCTTGAAGAAGCATTTGCGTCATTAGGTGTCGAAAACATCGAATGGGACTTTGAGTAATCTTAGGTTGTAAGTCGGCTTTAGGCTCGCCAAGCCTTTAGTCGACTAACAATAAATAACAAACCAATAAAAGTTGACAGTAAAGTCGTAAAAATCAGAAAGTTGAGGTAGAAAAATGGCAGATTTCAGAAACATGGCAAAAAGACAGACAACACTTAGTGAGGTAATGACAGACAGAGATAAAATCTCTACTGAAGAACTCATTGAGAAGTATCCGGACGGAGTAACAATCGTAGCATTTGATTACATTCAGTCCAAGAAGTCAAAGGGCAAATATCCAGTATTCAACATTGCTGAGGACGCAACCGTTTTCTGCAACGGTGGTACAGTGTTAGACCGTATCTTTACAGACTTCGTAAATGCTATGGACGGTGATGTTAAGGCTGCAAGCGATGAACTTCGCAGACAGGGTGGACTTCAGGTTAAACTTTCTAAGGGTGAAACAAAAGCTGGGGACGAATTGACCCTCGTAGAAGTAATCTAATCCATTAGGCTAGTAGGGTAGGTTGTGTGTAAACCACATGACACTACCCTATTGGTGTTTGTTTAGTTGACTAAAACAATTTTGAGTTTTAGTCGACTAACACAAATAACATTTAGTCGACTAGCAGAAAGGAGATTAAAAACTATGGGTTTATTTAGTGCAATAGGTAAACTTCTCGGTGGTGCATTTTCAAGGTCACGTGGTGGCATGGGCGGTGCATTTGATATGATGGAATTTGAGTACGAAATGGAAAAGTTCCAAACAATGTACGCAGAGATTTATCCATTTGCTGTAAAAGCAGACGAGAGTTATCTATCATTACTGTACAATAACTTACGTTCAGTTCCGGCAATAGAATTATATGACGGCAACTATCAAGAATTACTCTTAGGTGTCTTAACTCAAGCAGAGTTTTTAGACCCCGAAAGACATAATTCTATTTACAAATTAGAGAAGTATCAAGACGAACTTACAAAGATAGCAACACAGATACAGACCTATCTTAAAGAACCCACTTCCACACTTGAAGAAGCAAAGTTGTGGGACTCTAAGTTCGTAAAAGGTGTGGCTTCACATATACCACCACACTTCAAAAAAGGCGAGTACATGGACGATACAATGTCTATGGTTATGGAAGCGTTTAGAAATTGGTCATCATTTGCACAAGCATCTATTGACTTATACGGTTCACAACGCTTAATCAATGCAACTTATGAAGCAGTAGAAGAGGGTTATGACGCTATGGAATACATGAGCGAAATCTTAGACCTCAATACACGTGAAAATTCAATGTTCGGAGGTGATTTACATGAGGACGTTATCGTTCCTTATGCAGGATTCTTTGGTGGCGGTTTCTTCTTCTAACACAGGTGACATAGACAAGTCATTAGTTGTTAGTCGACTAAACGAAATCAAAGAGATGGAAAACTTTAAGTGGGTTTACTCTCACAAAGTACACTATCTAAACATTCCAATTTCATTTGACATAGAAACATCTTCCTTTATGGATGGTATTGCAAAGAAAGCAATTATGTACATTTGGACTTGTAATGTAAATGGTACAACATTCATAGGAAGAACTTGGAGTCAATTCATACAACTATGTGATTGTATTGCAGAAGTATTTGAACTCATTAAATACAACAAAAGAGCAATTATGTACATTCACAATCTTGAATATGAATTTCAGTTCATGCGTAAGTGGTTTGAGTGGCACGACATATTTGCAGATGATAAACGTAGACCATTGTACGCAGTAACTACAAAGGGAATAGAGTTCCGTTGTTCATACAGATTATCCGGTTACTCGCTTGCAAAATTAGCAGATGAACTTCGTGTATACAAAACACAGAAGATGGTTGGTGACTTAGACTACTCACTTATCAGACATTCTAACACACCACTAACAGACAAAGAGTTGAAATACTGTACCCAAGATACTCAAGTAGTAGTCTGCTACATACAAGAAGAGATTGACAAGAATGGAGATATAGCACATATCCCATACACAAAAACTGGATACGTCCGTAGATACTGTCAACAACAGTGTCTTGCTACAAGTGGCAAAGTTGATGATGTTAGTCGACTAAAAGCCTACAAGTACAGAGATGTGATGCAATCTCTCACACTCACACATGAACAGTACAAAATGTGTAAGGCGGCTTTTCAAGGTGGGTTTACTCATGCTAACATAAACTATGTAGACCAAGAACTACAACAAGTGGGTTCAATAGACTTCACATCTTCATACCCATTCACGATGATAGCACAATACTTCCCAATGTCTAGTCCAAGAGAAGTGGAAGTACACGATATGAAAGAGTTGGAGTTCTATCTCAAATCATATTGTTGTTTATTCCAAGTACAGTTTATCAATCTTAGACCTACAACAACGATAGAAAACCCAATATCATCATCACGTTGTTCATACATTGAGGGATACCACCTTAATAATGGTAGGGTGATAGATGCAAAAATACTCGAAACTACAATAACAGAATTAGACTTTGACATTTATCGTCAATTCTACAAATGGGACGGTATCAAAATTGGAAAGTTCTACACATTCTATCGTGGATACTTACCAACCTCTTTGGTAAAATGTCTTGTGAAATTCTACAAAGACAAAACAGAGTTGAAAGGGGTAGGCGGAAAAGAGGACGAATATCTGCAAGGTAAAGCGATGTTGAACTCAGCATATGGAATGGCTGTAACAGACATAGTACGTGACGACCTCGAATACCACCAAGAACTATTTGCAGATGAATGGCAAGTTGGTTCAGAAACACCTGTTAGTCAACTAAACAGATACAATAAAAACCCAAGTCGTTTCCTCTATTATCCTTGGGGAGTATGGGTAACAGCCCATGCAAGACACAATCTCTTCAAAGGAATTGTAGCATTTGGTTCAGACTATGTATATTCAGATACAGACTCTATCAAGGCTATCAACATGGATAGACATAAAGACTTCATACAGAACTACAATCTCCATGTAAGAGAACTTCTGCAAAAAGCATCTGAGTTCCACGGAATACCGATGGAAGATTTTGAGCCTATGACAATAAAAGGCGAGAGAAAACTCATAGGAGTTTGGGACTATGAGGGAACATACGACAAGTTCAAAACTTTAGGTGCTAAGAGATACTTAGTACAGAAAGGAAATGATATAGAATTTACAGTTGCCGGTGTAAATAAGAAAGCAATCAAAGAATATATGCTTGAAACTTATGGAATAGAAGAAGTGTTTAACCACTTCACACGTTCCCTTGGCATACCGGCGGGTAGAACCGGAAAACTCACTCACACATATATAGACCAATTATGGACAGGTCAGGTGGTAGACTATTTAGGAGAACAATTCACCTACTACGAAAAATCGTCAATCCACTTAGAACCAGCACCTTTCAAGATTTCAATGTTAGATGCGTTTTGGGATTATATCTGTGGAATACAACAAAGAGAGGAATAGCCTATGGAAAATAAAGAAAGTGGTGTTAAGTTTTACAGCTTAACACCCATACTATCAAAAGATTGTCAGTATAACATTATATTTGGAGAGCGTTCCAACGGTAAAACATACGCAATTCTCAAATACATCTTAGAGAATTACTGTAAGCATGGTCATCAAGGTGCTTTGGTAAGACGTTGGAAAGAGGACTTTAGAGGTAAACGTGGTCAGCAGATGTTCGATGCTTTAGTTCAAGACGGACTTGTTAGTCGACTAACAGATGGTAAATACACCACAATATACTCTTACTCCGGAAAGTGGTACTTAGCAAATCCCGATGCAAGAACAGGAAAGATGATTTCAGCACCAGAGCCTTTCTGTTTCGGATTTGCATTATCCGATGTAGAACACGATAAGTCAACATCTTATCCAAAAGTTAAGACTATCTTCTTTGACGAGTTCTTAACAAGACAGTATTATCTACCCGATGAATTTGTTACCTTTATGAACGTTATCTCTACAATAGTTCGTCAACGTTCTGATGTAAAGATTTTCATGGCTGGAAATACAGTAAACCAATACTGTCCATACTTTACAGAGATGGGTCTTACACACATCAAAGATATGGACAAAGGTGCTATTGAAGTATACAAATATGGCGAGTCAAAACTTCGTGTAGCAGTAGAATATGCAGACTCAATATCCAAGAAAGGTAAACCGTCTGACATATACTTTGCTTTCGATAACCCAAAACTTACTATGATTACAGGTGGTTCTTGGGAAATGGCAATGTATCCACACTTACCATTCAAGTATCTTCCAAAAGATGTTATATTCACATACTTTATGAGGTTCAACGATGAACTTCTCCAATGTGAAATCATCAACACAAACAATTCCTTATTCACATACATTCATCGTAAGACTACTCCTATCCAAAACGAGAATAAGGACATAATCTATGAGTTAGAATATGACCCAAGACCTAATCACATTAGGAATATGCGTCACTGTTCATTAAAACTGAATAAGAAAATAGGACAATTCTTTGCAGATAACCAAGTATTCTATCAAGACAACGAGGTTGGAGAAATTGTACGAAACTACTTAGTACAGTGTGGTCATGATGCAATAGTTTAGTCAACTAAAAAGAGAGGGTTCATCGCCCTCTCTTCCTAGTTTAGAACTACCACATTTTATTTACACAACTCGTTAACACGCTTCTGAATGATAGGATACAATTCTCCCAATTTCTTCTTTCTCTCATTTCCGTTACCATATCTGCCTTTGATAACCTCTTTGGCAAGTAACTCAATAATCTCTGCACCGGTCAACTGTGTTCCAACAATATCTCCACTAACCATATCTTCATTCTCCTTTTCCACACTTTCCTGTGTTCCGTCAAACCTTGTCAAGTTATTATCTCTAATAACTCTCATAAGGTTAGTTACATAAGTGCTACTTGTAGCATATCCGTCAGCCTTAATCAGTCTGCAATATTCTTCGGGATTGGTTACACCTTTCAAGTTACTATATCTACTATAATTGATAAACTCAAAGTAACCTTTTACACCATCTTCAATGCTGTCAAACACTCTGAAGTTGGCTCGAATATCTGTCAAAGTGCCAACAGTATATTCTTCCTTAGTTGCCATGTTCACACTCTTACCTTTCCAACTACCACCACACTTCAAACCAAAGAAGTTGTTGTACTTACTAGCCAAAGTGCTACCACCCCAACCACTTTCTAAGATTGCCTGTGCAATAATAGGACTGTGAACCTTAATTCCATAATCGTTAGCATATTTGATAACATACTTAGCGATTACCTCAATAAATTCTTTGTGTGTCATAAGAACACCCCTTTCCTTTAGTCGACTAAAACACCACTTTTTAAGATGCTTTCAATCTCTCTTTTCTCAGTTTCAGTAGCAGTCATTCCAACTGCAAAAATATTATCATAGGCTATGAAACCTGTAACATCACCTACTTTTATAACCTCGTTAGTAGGATAACCGTCATACTCTGACACATTTCCCTCTAACGGTTCTTTATTACTAATCAATACGTAGGTCTGCAACTCACCTAACTGCATAGAAGTGAGTAATTCATAACTACCATTGTACTGGCCAGTTGTAGAGAACACTTCATCACTTGCAATAGTGCCACCATACTCAGCAATACAACATTCACTTTCCCCGATTACTACAAACAGTTTAGCCAAACATCTTCCACTTAACACATCTACTGTATAAACAACGTGTAACGTATTATTCATAACCATAGAAACATCTAACTCTTGGAAACCAATGAAAGGTAAGAAGATTGTTAGTCGACTAAAAGGTGCATAATCCATAACACTATTGAAAGTTTCGTCAATCTGAATACTTCCACAATCAATATCCAAAGTGTAACTCTTAGTGTAAGGTGCTGTAACACCGAAGTCATACTTACTAGCCTTTAACTGTTTATAACCCTCAATAGGAATTATACAGAAGAACTTCTTATAACTACTGAAATAGTGCATTACATCTACCGTTTCACTACCTTGCAAGAATATAGCATTGTTGATAACTTCCATATTCTCATTAGTAGGAATATACACAGTAAAGAAGTCATGTCTTTCTGTCACCGGTGGAACATAAATCTCAAAGTCTAATCCCCATGTTATAGCACCACCACTACCAACATTACCACTATTCAAAGTAAATGTACAAGTGTTTTCGCTAACCACACCCTCAATAGTATTACCATCAATAGTTATAGTCTGCGAACCATCACCCCACACATAACCGTCTATAAGAGTAACAACTAAATTAACATCAGTTTCTCCGACAGATATAGGTGAAGATGGTGTAACAGTATATTCTTCACCACTCTCAAAGGTAATCTCAACAGCACTAGAACCGCCTACTAACAGTAATTCAGTTGGTTTAATTTTATTAGGTAAATTGTCTAAACCTACCCTAGCACCCCATATAAAATTATAATCAGATAAATTATCTAATTGATTAGAATGCATAGGGCTATAATGTTCAGCAATTCCCTCGAGGTCATAGTCATACATATCCTCGTAATAGAAACAGCCAAAACTTGAATATATCCAAGACTCATAGTCAAAACTTTCGTCTAACTGTACGGCTTCGGTAGACATTACAAAGATATACATTGTATTATCCAAACCCTCGCCACAAGTTATATATCCAAACATACCATTCTCAAAGTCGAAAGTTGAAATACTAGCATTAGGCTTAGCCGTATACATACCAACTAAATATTTACTATTATCATAAACAGGACTTCCATTAACCTTAAGGTCAAAAGGTTGTAAATAAGCACTTTTATTAGCCATCTTTTAGTATCCCCCTTTCGATATAAGAATGTAACTACCGTTCCGAGTGAATGGTGTTTCCGGAAAATCTAATCTCCTATGAGTTTCAGTAACCTTACACAACACATCTCTCTGTGCGTAAGGACTTCCCTCTGTTAGTCGACTAACAACACCACTCATTTCCATAATTTCATCTTTAAACGACATTAAAACATCGCATTTTAAGTCTATAACAAAAGCGTGTGTACGCATTGCAGTAATATTATTGATGAAATAGTAGCGTCCAAACTCCGGAATATAAGCATAATTATAGCCTATTACTTCCTGTTGAACTAAGATACTAGGGCTTACAACACTACTAGCATCTCTTAAAGCACCGTTTAGAGTCACTTCGTCTGTTAATACTTTTGTTATTCTATTTTTCTCGCTTGCTGTCTTATACAAAATGACTTGCATACTACTACTCCTTTCTATAAAAATAGGGTTTAGCCAACTTGTTAGTCGACTAAACCCCACCAAGATTACTGAGTATCTGCTACGTAGAATACTACGAAGTTCTCATTCAAATCGTTGAAGTAACCAGCGTCGAACTTATACCAGTTATTGTAAAACTCACCACGAGCATTGTACTGAGAAGTAACTCTCTTGTCAAGGTTACTTACACCAAGTGCTTCTCTGTCAAACATAACTGCTAAGATACCATCAGCTTCAACTTCATGACCGTTGGTCTTAACGTTGATAGCAGAAGTGCTTGCAAAGTCATACGCAGTACCAGAACCCTGCCAAAACGGAACAGTTTCAGCGTTAGGAAGTGCAGTATACTGTTCATGGAAAGTATCACTCTGTAAGTATACATCAGCCGCTTTGGAGAACTCGTCAAGCATTACAAGGTGTAATCTGTCAGCAGTAGTAAATCTCTCCATACCACCGATGTTAAACAGAGTGCTTAACTTAGTCATTCTGCCGGAGTACAAGCCAATCATGAAACTTGCCCACTTAATGAAGCCACCATCACTGATACACTTATCAGCTGTTAACTGCTCACCAAATCTGTCATTGTATAACTTTAACAGGTTGATAGCACGAGTGTTACCAGCACCGCTGTAATCACCCGCAGCATTATAGTCGACTAAAGTTTCAGCAGTCATGGAGTTGATGGTATCCATAATCAACTGGTCAGTCTTAATTGTCATGCTGTTCTCGATTGCAGTCTGAATCATGCTGAAGAAAGCATTTAACTGCTGAGCAGAACTAAAAGCACTCTTAGCCTGCTTTTCTGCAAAGGACATAGGAATTTCAAATGTAGACATTCCGTTATAGAACTTAGCACTAACTTCCGGTGCTGTGAAAATGTCAGTTTCATATCTCTGACCGTTCTGTAAGTTCCAAGAAGCGTTTGCCTGTGCTTCCGGTAACTTAGACATAGTTACCTTTTCGAGTACGCTACCAAATTCCCAACCGTCCATTAACACGCTAGGTGCAGAACCGGCATACACTCTGTCAACAAATACCATCTTACCGATGTGGTCAATCAAAGACTTAACATAGTTATCAAGTGCATTAGCACCGATAATCTCTTCGCCATAAGCAACTACGTTAGACAAATCTGCCTGCATGAGGTCTGCTTTTCCAAGAACCTCTCCACTAATCTGATTACATAAAGTAAAAATCTGTTCAACTTTCATTTTTATTCCTCCATTTCATAAATAGGTAAGGTTAATATGTTCTCGGCATCAGCTAAAACTGTTCTAGTGATACCATATTGATTCCAAAATTTAAGTGTATAGTCGACTAAAACCTCTGCTTGTCTAGTCCGTTCCTCTACTTTAACTGTGTCTGTGCCTGTACTACTTGCTTTGTTCGTACGTCCATACGTGGTTTTGTGTTCATTACTATCGCTGTCAACGAAGTCTGCTGAGTCGAAACCGGCAATCTTACCAGTGTCTACCTTACTATCACTTCCGCCAGCACTTTCATCAACAATCTTTCCATACGTGGTTGTAGTAGTAGAAACTTTATTGACAAGTGGTTCAACTTCCTCTTCAGCAAATTTGAAAAGGCTATCCCACTTATTTTGGTTTTGCATATAAACGTATTTGGCTATCAACTCTTGATGTTCCAATGTTACAGTCCCATCACTTTCGACGAACTCTGTGATTATCGAACCACAAGTTTTGAGTCCATGTTGTAACTTCAACATATCATCTAACTGTTCACCAATTTCGTTTAGTTGACTAACACCCATAAGGGGGAACAACTGAGCATTAGCCAAATATTCTTTTAACTTCATTTCTTATCCCCCTTTTCATCATCATCATCTTTCTCTGAAGATGTATCTCCACCATCTCCATCACTCTCAGTTTCATCGGACTTACTATCATCGTTCTCACTCTCCTCTGTTTCACTGTCTACTTCTTTGTTTTCTTCTTGTCCACTTTCTTCTTGTTCACTTTCTTCAGCTTCTTCTTCTGACACATCAGTTGCACTATCCGAGTTTCCACCGTCATCATCGACACCATGTTCGTCAGTTGTTTCATTATTTGACACGTCATCTTTAACGCTCTCGTCTGTCTGCGGCGAAGTATCATCAGAAGAATCATTATCGCTGTCCACAATATCTTCATTTTCTTCTCCCTCTTTTAGTCGACTAACATCGCCATTTTCATCAACACTGTTAGCGTCTTTGTCGTCCGGCAATGCAGTTTCATCGCCAGCCGCTTCTTCACTTTCTGTACTATCAGCACCAAGTTCCGTTTCACTAACGAGCTGTTTCTCGAGAACATTACTATGCCATGTACTACCGTAATCAACAGAAACTTCTAAGCCGAACATTCTGTTCAAATCATCACACATTGCTCTTCTCTGTTTTAACATATCGTCAATCAAAGGCATTAACGCATCGTCATTCAGAGCAACTTCCTGACCACTTAACGCTTCACGTTTCATGTTGAAGTTGGCATTGATACCTAATTCGTTGTACATAGAGCCTTTAAGATACTGTTGCAACTCAATAAACTGTATCATATAGTCCCCATTTCCAACACCTTTTGACTGTAATCTCAGTCCCTCGAAGAATGGTGACTCGCCTACAACTCCCAACTTACCCTCTTCCAAGTCTTTCAAATACTGTTTAGTCGACTGAAAGGTATTATCATCGGGTGCTGACAACAAGTTCATCATACGCATATTGATGTCTGATATTCTAACAGTGATAAGATTTTCAGTCATCAATCCACAGTACCTTGAAATCAAAGGTGTGAGTCCGAGTGCGTCATAATCGTTTCTACAATACACACAATCCTCGCCAATCTTATAAGTTTTACTCAACTTCAAGGCTGGGTTTGCAACTGTGTATGTAGTAGGCTGATAATATTCATCTAACTCGCCACCAGCATTTCCAAGTAACGCATACAATTTACCATCAACTTCGGCAATACAACAAGAACCATTTCTTTGTAAATAACTTTCCAACCATTGAACAGGTATTGTGTCAGGAAGTCCAGTATATACGAACATAGATTGTGTTCTTGTAAATGTATACTTGCAATAATTTTCAAAAACCTTTTTCTTATCCGTACAATACTCAAACTCGAAAGGCATTAACTTACTATTCGACATCTTCATCTTCCTTTCCTAATCTCTGTTCCAACAAGGCAAGTGCCTTTGTGTTATCGGCAACCACTTCTGTTAGTCGACTAATCGTATCCTTGAGTTCTTTCATCGTATTTGTATACTGATTATTCCAAAAATACATTATGACCAAACACATAACGATAGGGAAACCGACACTAGCAATCAAATTCATAATTTCAGCTAACTCCATAAACTCTCCTTTCTGTTTAGTCAACTAAACGATTTTCTTAATTCTGACTAAAAGACTAAATTAGTTGTTTAGTTGCCACCCATACTAACCTAATCTTTTATTCTATATACATTATACCATACAACCACCAATCTGTCAACCGTCAAAATGCACAAACTTTCCAAAATTCCTACAAACTTTTTTGTGCAAAATGCTACATTTACCACTGTGACTAAATTAGTCGTTTAGTTGAACTAAAGAGTCCCCTACTCCAAGCCCCCCGTCCCCAGCCTCTAGCCCCCAGATTTAGTCGACTAAAGCCCATGCCCTAGTCCCTAGCCCTTACGCCCCTGCTGTTAGTGACTAACGCTCGTTTGTGCAAAGTGTCTAATCGAATGGGTGTTTGGGGCGTGGATTTTGTGCAATCTGTACTACTCTA
>ULVL01075707.1_pt1 | contig 13041 bp, 18 predicted proteins | sample 1959381 | NCBI WGS metagenome assembly ULVL01 (sample SAMEA4835785, study PRJEB28245) | human gut metagenome | biome: gut microbiome; material: fecal sample | place: Denmark | collected 2008
TTATTATAGTATAATATACTTGTAAATAAGAAAGGTTATTTACAAATAACAAAAAGGTAGGTAAACAACAATGACAAACGAACAACGTGAACAACTCAAAGCAATAGAACGTGAAAACCAATACGGCATTGGTTGCGTGACACTCAAAAAGTGGAAAATTGACGGACAACCAAAGCACAGCACAAATAGAATGGTAAGAGATTGCTATTCTAGGCCATCAGTTTATAAAACACGCGCGGAACATTTCATTTTACAGTTTATGAGTGATATCAACACGAAAACAGAAAACCTTTTTGCAACTGATTATACTGTAATATCATACAACACCAATATGTTTACTTGTGGCTTTATGGTATACGACCAAACAAAACGAGATACGGAAAACGGCGGTTTGGTAGCTTACTACTACTTTACCAAAACAAGAAGCGAACGCTATGAGTTTTAGGAGGTACAAAAAATGAAAAAGACAAATGTCGGTAATTTGATTGACACCACCGCAACCGAATACAAGCAACAATACAACAATTGTTGCTTGTCGGTTGACAAATCGGTTGCAAAATGTTTTGTTACCGCAAAGGTATACGGCTTTGTAGATTGCCTATACAAAACTGGCTTAATAACCGCCACAGACATTCCCCATTGCATTGACGATATGTTAGGGCAGATAGGGATAGAGATGCTATAACATCTCTATCCGCAATGTCTTATAACATATTTATAACAAAAATGTAACGAAATATTTAGCTAAAAATTTTCCAAAAATTTTCCAAAAATTTTCCAAAAACTTGCTAAAAATAGTTGACAAAAAGGAAAATTAGTAGTACAATATACTTGTAAGATAAAGGAACGGAAAACCACTCAACCGTGACTGTCTTAAATTAAATCGTGATTAAATTAAATCACAAAGGAGAGTTAAATGCAAAGAACAGTAAACAGCACGAAATTCACATACGTGCAAAACACCATTGAAAACGGCGAAATCAAATCGGAACTTAAAGAGGTACTCGTTAGAGAAACCGACGAAAAGAAAGCACTTCGCAAGGCTTACAAAGAGGTCGGCAACTTCGTACCCATTAAAGTCGAACAAGTGTCCGAGTTGTACGTACTTGAAGACGACATCTTCTTCAAATACGCTCACAAGGTAGAGGGTTAAAACTCTCTACCTTAAAGGAACTAAATGAAGACAAAAAGCACGCTTCGCACATATCTTTTTGATAGAAGAGTGGAACTATATGAAAAGATAAATCAGTTAAAAGACATTAAGTTAAGTATGTTAGCAACACCAGCTGACGAAAGTATGTTAGCTTGCTGTGAAGCGGAAATGGAAGTAGTAAAAGCAGTAATTGAAATATGTCAAAATAGAGGTAAATACTAGAATGAAAATCAAGAACGTAACAGTGGAGCAAGCCGAACTCAGTGACAAGGAAATCGAAATTTTAAGCAAAATAAAGAGTTACTGTAATAACCAACTTGAATGTTCTAGTTGCATTTTCAACAAGGACGAATACGCTTGCCATATGAATAAAATATGGGCACAGCTTAAAAACTTAACGTAAATTACGACGATATTAAATAATTAAAGGAGAAACGAATTATGAATAATCAAATCACATTGCAACTTCACGCACGTGAGGTAAAGACCGACAAGAACACATTTATTGCTACAACCGCTTATTTTAACGGCAAGTGGTACAAAATAAAATTCCGTAAAGAATGTGCAGTCATACCGAAGACCAAAGGTTTGTATGACCTCACTGTCGATTTGGGTTGTTGCACATTGCAAAAAGGCAAGGTATACGAAGTGTCCGATACCGACGGTATCAAAGCCGAAAACGACACGATTTGGGTTGCCGAAGTGGTAAATCTTCGTAAGTACTCGGACGAAGAACTCAAAGAGATTAACCGTGCAAAGCTCGGCAAGGAACTCGGTTTGTAACAATGATTGCCGAACTAATGACGGATAAAGAACTTAGGGCAGCTATTCGAGAAGAAAAAGGCAAACTAAGTAAACGTATTCAGAACATTGAGAAACATCCCGAACTACCGCAGTACGCAGTACAGCGGTATCGGGAGTTAGAACCCGACTTACCCAAGAACTTGCGAAAAGTCAAGGGTAAGGAACTAGAAAAGATTTATCGACAGCTTAGATATATCTCTCATTTGAAGACAAGTAGAGTTGAGGGAGCGAGAAAAGCGGCTAAGGTATTCGAACCTCTAAAAGAGGAAATGTCAGCACTGTCCGAGAAAATGCAGAGTAATATTTGGAAGACGTTGGAGAGCTTTTTAAGTTCAGCTCCGTCAGCGGAAAAGTTCAAATATGAAGTGTTGGGGCAGATAATAGATATGGCATACGTTGGTCAAACCTCTCGTGAAGATGTTGCGGCACAGTTGGTAAATGTTTTTACCGAGGCGAACTTGAAATTGGGGAACGGAAATGACGAAGACCTCAAATTATTGTTCGCCGAAGAACTCAAAAAACTTCTATGATAATCTAACGGATATATTATCAGATATAGAGTTTGTACGAAAGGGCAAGAAGCTCCAAGTGGCGAATGTGGCTTCGGTGTTCGACATCGAAGCCTCTTCGTTTTACAACGAAAACGGCGAAAAGCAAGCGACAATGTACGCTTGGGTGTTCGGTATCAACGGACGATGTATACGTGGTCGCACTTGGGGTGAGTTCTTGGAAGTAATAGATACGTTAGTTTATTACTATCAGTTGAACATCGATAAACGGCTCATAATATATGTCCACAACCTATCATATGAGTTTCAATGGTTTAAGCGGTACTTCGATTGGTATAACGTCTTTTCAATAGACACACGAAAACCTATATATGCTATAACCAAGAATGGTATTGAGTTTAGGTGTTCGTATTTGCTGTCGGGGTATTCGCTGGAAGTTCTCGGCGAGAACCTAACGAAGTACAAAGTAAACAAAATGGTTGGTGACCTTGACTACAAGTTGATTAGAGGTAGCAAGACACCGCTTACCGACAAAGAGTGGGGTTACATACTGAACGACGGTTTGGTAGTAATGGCACACATACAAGAAGAGATTGAACGGTTAGGAAGTATCGTGAAGATACCGCTAACCAAGACTGGGTACGTTCGGGATTTATGTCGACAGCGTTGCTTGAAAGGTGACGGACGTTTTGAGTACACAAAGCTGATACGAAGCTTGAAGATTAACGTTGAAGAGTATCAACAGCTCAAACGGACATACACTGGTGGTTTTACCCACGCTAACGCACATTACGTCGGCAAGGAAGTTAGAGATGTACATAGCTTTGATTTTAGCTCGTCTTACCCAGCAGTGATGTTGTCAGAGAAGTACCCGATGTCACGTCCAAAGCACGTGTACATAAATAACGAGAAAGAGTTTGTCAATTACTTGAAATCGTTTTGCTGTATGTTTGACTGTAAGTTCTACAACATACGTTCGAAAGTAGATTATGACAACTATATATCAATCTCACGGTGTTACGAGAAAGACGGTTTTATCACGAACAACGGACGGTTGGTAGAGGCTAATATGGTGAAAACATCATTGACCGAACAAGACTTCTTTATCATAGCGGAGATGTACGACTGGGATAGTTTTGAAGTGTCAAACTTCAATATCTTCTTCAAGGATTATTTACCCAAAGATTTTATAATGACTATTTTAGATTTGTACAAGGATAAGACGGAGTTGAAAGGTATCGAAGAAAAGATTGCCGAGTACTTTGTGTCCAAGGGTATGATAAACAGCTGTTATGGTATGTGTGTGACCGACCCTTGTCGGGACGAAAATTTATACGAAGACAACAATTGGTACGTACAACGTGCCGATGTTGAAGCTTTGTTGAATAGCTACAACAAGAACCCACAAAGATTTTTGTACTATCCTTGGGGTGTGTGGGTTACCGCCTACGCAAGACGTAATCTGTTTTCGGGTATAGCCGAGTTTAAGAGCGACTACGTATATAGCGACACGGATAGTATTAAGGTACGAAACATAGAGAACCATAAGCAATATATTGAAGACTATAACAAGAACATAACAAAGAAGATTTACGCTTGTTTAGACCGCTACGGTATAGACCATAGCTATGCTCACCCGAAGACAATCAAAGGTATAGAGAAACCGCTCGGTGTATGGGATTACGAGGGTATGTACACAAGGTTCAAGACACTGGGAGCAAAAAGATACTTGGTAGAAAAGGACGGTGACATAGCAATAACAATTGCTGGTGTTTCCAAGAAAGCTGGTAAAGAATACCTACGTTGGAAATACAAGACTAACGACAATATTTTCAAGAACTTCGTTGAGGGTATAACCTTTCCGTCGTCCTACGATAGGGACGGTGAAGAAGAGAACGGTAGCGGAAAGTTGTGTCACACATACATTGACGTTCGTATGTGCGGAGAACTTACTGACTATCTCGGAAACGTAATGTACTACGACGAAGAAAGCGGAATACATATGGAAAACACGGAATACACACTAAGTTTAGACGAAGAGTTCAAGCGACTATTACAAGGAATAAAGGGAGGACATTTGATATGACAAGACAGAGGGAAAAATGCAAGTACTGCGGAACTCCTATGGACGTTGTTGACGTTGACTACCAGTTCAAAGGTTGTGAAGATAGGTGGTACTATTGTCCTAAGTGCAACGGTTCTTTGATAGTAAATGTACGTTATAATAAAATAGTAAGAAAATCATATTTTATAAGGAGAACAGAGAATGATAAGAGCGAAAACAGCTAATCAAATCAGCTGTAAAGACGGTAGGTTAGACGATACACTTATAAAAATTGAAGACGATATATTGTTAGCAGCAAAATGTGGTCTATTTACTACTGTGGTAGGTTTTGTAGTTGACGATATACTTTATTCTGTGATTAAAGCATTAACTGATTTTGGTTATAGCGTAACACAAAGTAAATATAGAAACGCTAACGGTTTCTTTAATCTCAAAATTAGTTGGTGATTTATGGCAAAAGACAGCTTCTATTCGTTAAAGAATATTCTCGAATACAATGCTGATTACAACGTCATTTACGGAGAACGCTCGAACGGAAAGACGTTCTCCGTTCTTGAATACGCTTTGAAAGATTACGTAAATAGCGGATATTGTAACCAGCTTGCTATCATTCGTAGGTGGGAAGAGGACTTCAAAGGGAAGAACGGTCAACAGATGTACGAGGGTCTTGTGTCACTCGGCAAGGTAAAAGAACTAACCAAGAACAAATATAACGCTGTGTATTATTATTCGCAACGGTGGTTCTTGTGCTACTACGACGATTGTGGTGAGAAACAATACCAAGACGAAAGACCATTTGCGTTGGGTTTCGCAATTACGTCGGAAGAACACTACAAGTCTACGTCCTATCCGAATATCAAAACGGTACTGTTCGACGAGTTCATAACACGTCAGTTCTATCTCCCCGAAGAGTTTGTAAAGTTCCAAAACTTACTCTCAACAATCATACGTCTTCGCACGGACGTGAAAATCTTTATGTGCGGTAACACTATCAACAAGTATTGTCCCTACTTTGCGGAAATGGGTTTGCGTGGTGTAAAGAAACAAGTCAAGGGTACTATCGACGTGTATACATACGGTGACAGCGAACTCAAAGTCGCTGTCGAATACTCAGACTTCCCCAGTAAGAAAAAGAAGTCGAACAAGTACTTCGCTTTCGACAACCCGAAACTCGAAATGATTACCCACGGCGGTTGGGAAATAGACATCTATCCCCACCTACCTATGAGGTATCGTCCAAAGGACGTACAATATAACTTCTTTATACAGTTCGACGACGAAAAACTACACGGCGAAGTTATCACCGCAGAGGGTACAACGTTCCTTTATATCCACCGTAAAACCACACCAATTAGAGAAGATACTGAATACTTAGTTTACAAACAAACCGTAGACCACCGCCGAAATTATCGTATCAATTTTCTGAAACCCTACGGAAAAGCTGATATGAAAATCAAAGCTCTATACGACCAAGGTCATATATTCTACCAAGACAACGAAGTCGGTGAAGTATTTGCAAACTATATAAAGTGGTGTAAGGGAAGTGACTAAAAGAAGACCTACCAGTTCGGTAGGTCTTTTCTTTATAGTATTACACCGTCGTTGAACGCTTGTTCCAACATAGAAATCTCTCTCGCTGTTGCTTGGGAGAAACCCTCTCCCTCAAAGTGTATCTCGCTGACCTCTGTGTAACCAGTTAGGTCACCGAGGGTTTTGACTTGACCGAGAGGGGCACCGTAGAAACGTAAGTAACCAATAGAAGTACGGTCGACAGTAGGTACGACTTTACGCTTGATTACCATAACACTCCTACACGTAGCCGAGTTCAATATACTACTTGTACACTTGTCGACTTGTGGGTTCATTGCCATACCCTCTAATACAGCCACAGCGGTTTCGCTTGCTGTTGAAATACGTCTTTGCCTTGCATAACCAGCGTAGTTTTGAGTTGTCTTTGAACCAGTGTCGGTAGATATTTTCGCTTGTTGTCTTAGTCTTCCTTTGTCACCACGTGACATAACGGTTCTTTCGGTGTGGTCTTGCCGAACGGAAGTAACTTTGTCAGCACCAGTAGCCGAAGCAATAGCACTTGCACCGATAGTTGCCGCACCTTTTAAGGTCGCCATAGATATGTTACGTAACGTGTCTGCCATACCGCTTGAAGTAATAGGTATGTCATAACCTATGTTGAACACATATGTACCTATGATACGTGTATTAGTATCGTCGACAGCGTAAGTAGTTCCGTTTACTGTTCTACGTAAGAACGGTTCGGTATTACAAGTGACGTTGTTCGGGTTTACACCTATCACGTACTGCGCTTGTCCAGTAGCGAAGTCAATGTACAATCTTATTTGGATATACTTACCTTGTACTTCCGCTATCTTTAAGTCAGCTAAGCCATAGAACGGTAGCCACAATTGTAGTCTTGTGTACGGCTCGTAATCGGTAAAGCTTGTTGCCTCTGGGTAGTGGTAAGAGCCGAGGAAGTAACCAAAGTCGGCTTCAATAGGTAACACGTCACGACAGTAAATGTCGGTACTTTCTACACCGCCAACACTAAGGTGTTTGCGTGAGTTTGGGTTTGGGTTATAGTGTATGATGTTAAACGGATACCAAGTCAAGCTGGAACACCACTTAGTATACTCACCGAACACCACACTCTCAACTGGGTTTTTCCAAACCCAGTTAGGTAGGTCAAGAACGTCAAGGTTGTACATTACAACTTTACCGTTCATTGTTGTGTCACGTCCAGTAATGGGGACGTCAAGCCATTTATTAGTAGTAGGCATTAGTTGCTTCCCTCCGCTTTACCAGTAGAAACTTGCAGACCTTGTAGTACGTATGTGCCAAAATTATCTACAAACAACTGGTTTTGTACCGTGTCGACTTCCACGGTTTCCGTCTTCTCTAACGGAAGCTTATTGTCTATGACTTTCAAGTTATAGTTGCTTTGACTTCTATCGACAAAAGCTTCCAAAGTTTTGATTGTATCTTTGTAGGTCATAAGTACGTCTACGCTCAAAGCCACGTTCCATACTCCGTACACAACAGCTGTTATGTCGTCCACGAAATAATATCTGTTTAATAGCGGTATGTAAACATAGTTAAACGTAGGTATTGGGTACTCAATCTCTATGCTCATATCCGTCACCGAAATGCTATCACGCATTGTACCAGTGATAGTGTCGACGAGAACCAACTCGGATGTCTTGTCTACGCGGTTAGCTTCCGCTTTGTTTTGATAAAGAACAATCTCAACTTCACTTGAAAATCTTAGGTTACTACGTAAGTACAACCACTTGTATGACGGTAATGTTAGTTCAACATTATCCACCGTGATTATTTTGTACTTATCGTCTACCCACACCAAAGGTTGGTCTGCCGAAGCTCTTTGCGCTACAACGGTCATTGGGTTACCGTTTTTTCCATAACTTATTTTCTCTACAAGTCCCCAACTGGTATTAGCTGTTACCGTCAGACCACCGAAAGCCCTACCATTTGAGTTGAATATAATCTCGTCGTATGTGCTTTCTGTTATCGGACTAAGTTTGTCTTTCCAGTAGTATGTTCCGTTAGGTATTTTCTTGTAGTAACTTGGGTCTTTCTTAGTGTAAATAAATATGTCACCGTTGTCCCAACCAGCTGTCCAGCTGATAGTACCGTCTTCGTTCACAACAACTATGTCGTTCACACTCGAAGCTGTTACTGTGTCTATCATATAACCAATCAAAATAGTCGGCTTGATAGTGTAGGTCTTGTTGTCGAACACGTGTGTGAAGCTCTTATCTTTTTGAGTTTGAGTATAGACTAAACTTTTACCGTCATAAATGTCTATCTTAGTGATATTCTTATCCCACGAGAAAGTAGTGACTGTCTTTATCTTCTCCGCCGTTATGGTTATTGTACTCGGTTGCGTATCATTTGCTTCCCACTGCACTTCATTACTACCAACGTATAATAATGTGTCCACTGTGGAAGATGTTGATATAGACTTGTATCTGTAATGTTCTGCAAACGTCGGTTTGATTGTATATCTCGTGCCTATTATAACGCTGTCAAACGTAGCTCCCGATACATCAGTACCAAACCGCAACTCACCAGCTTCGTCGTAAACATCGATACGTTGTATCATTGTGGTGTCGAAGACAAAAGTGGTGGAAGTAGTAGTGGGTAGCGGTGACCCGTAGTAGTAAGTCATACCCGCTGTTGGAGTGCCAGTAAATGAACCGCCAGTGTTGGCGAACATATCAGTAACAGCTCCACTCGGTATAGTTGACGGACAAGTGAATATCTTGTTACCCGACGAAGTGTTGACTTTTAGTTTAGCGCAACCGTTGAACATCTGTTGGTAGCAATATTCTGCCAGTATAGTTGCAGGTAATTCAAGTGCTGTTGTTAGGTTGGTACAACGCAAGAACATTTGACTGTAACAATATGTTTTCAGTATAGTTGCAGGTAATTCAGGTGCTGTTATTAGATTGGTACAATCAGCGAACATCTCAATGTAACAACCTTTTGTCAGCGTAGTTGCAGATAATTCAGGTGCTGTTGTTAGATTTGTACAACCGCGGAACATACTTCGATAACAATAATCTGTCATTATAGTAGCAGGCGGTTCTTCCCAATCAAGCAAAGTTTGAATGTTACCGCTACAACTTGCTTTTGCACTCAATACCCATTGAACACCAAGGAGGTCATAAAAAAACTTCGTATTTCCTTTACCTCTCAAATACAACTTCTTGCCAACACTTTGCATTACTTCCGTGCTACTTAAAGTTCTCCAAGTTCTATGGTCGGTACTCCATTGTAACGTACCGTCCCACCTTTTGCGTGATGCTTTTAATGTGAACTCACTCGTTTCACCAGTAAAAGTTAAGCAATCTGTATAAGACATAATCTCTCCTTTCTAAAATAATAGAGGTAGGTGTTTCCACCCACCTCTATGGTGTCGTATTTGTTGTATTAGCCGATGTAGAACACTACGAAGTTCTCGTTGAAGTCGTTGAAGTAACCAGCTTTGTACTTGTAGAAGTTCGTGAAGAACTCTGCGTTTGGTGTCCACTGGGAAGTGGTCTTACGTTCGGGAGAAGATACACCCAGTGCGTTACGGTCGAACATAACACCGAGAATACCGCTTTGTACTCTGCTCTCGCCATCGGTAGTATTGACGTCGATTTTGGAAACGTCTGCGAAAGCATAGCTGGTACCACTGCCTTGCCAGTAAGGTACGGTTTCGGCTGTGGGTAGTGCCGACAGTTCGTCGTGGAACGTGTTCGATTGCAAGAATATGTCTGCCGCGCTTGCAAAGTCGGACAACAACACGATGTGCGACATATCTTTAGGGGTAAATCTCGGTACACCACCCTCGTTGAATACGGTAGACATTGTACGCATACGGTCGTGGGTCATTTTGATTACGTAGCAAGCATAACGAATGAAGTCGGGGTCGTTCATTGCCGTAGCCGCTGTAACTTCCGAAGTGGGGTAAGCCGCTTTGAACATCGTCAACAAGTTGATTGCACGAGCAGCATTTCCCGTAATTAGTGTTACACCAATCATATTGTTGATTGTACGACGGATAAGTTCGTCAAGCTTTACGGTCATAGAGTTCTCAACGTTCGTATACAACATCGAAATGAAACCATTGAGTTGAACAGCGTTCGTGAAAGACATCTTCAATTGTTGTTCCGTGAACGACATATCAATCTCAAACGTGATGTACTTGTTGTAGAACTTCGCTTGTACACCCTTGGGTTGGTGGAACACGTGAGGGTCATAAGATTGACCGTCTTGGAGTTCATAAGTTTCGTTCTCGGTTGCTTCGGGAAGTTGGTTTTGAGAAACCTTTTGCAAAACCGAACCGTATTCCCAGCCGTCCATAAGAACAGACGGAGCAGAACCCTCGTATTTGCGGTTGACGAAAATTACTTTGCCGATACGATTGACAAGTGCTTTAACGTATTTGTCCATAGCACTTGCGTTGAAAATTGCGTTACCTACGTCAACGATGTTGCTGAGGTCTTCGGCTACAAGATCTTTTTGACCGAGTGCTTCCTCGGTTGCTTCGTTTACAAAGCCGTATATTTGTTTAATATCCATTTTCTTTTATCTCCTTTAATTACGCTGCATTGGAAATTGTAACTGTGTCGTTGTTTTGTACAACGATTTTCTTGCCGTAAATAGTTCCCTCGAAATTGGTTTGATTTACTGTGAAATCGACGTATGTGTCGTGATACTCAGTACCAGCAATCACAATTCCGCTTACGTAAATCGGTTTACGTGTACCCTTGATTTTGTCATACGCACCGTCGACTACTATCCCAGTTCCAAGAGTGAAACTCTTTCCACCAAGGTCAACGATTTGATAACCACCTTTGTTCATACTCTTCACACTCCTTATTCGTAAATTTGTAATACCATTATACTATCTACATCACGGTAGACAATATCAAAGAAAATTTGTTTGTTGCGAAGAGTGAGTTCTTCCTCAACTAACTTCGCTCCACTTGTGTTACGTCCGCTTCGTTCGGTGGTGTCTTGTCCACCGTTCTCGTCTTTTGTTGAAATGTTGTGCGTAACCGTGTTGTCTATATTCTTGGTGTTGTCTGTCTGACTTACGTTGTCTTCAAGACCGCCAGTCACGGTTTCTGTCGCTTGGTCGGTGGAAGTATCGTTGCCAACTGGTGAAACCGAGTTGAAACCGTACCTATCGTTTGCGGTTTCACCGCTTCTTGTGGTGGTTTCTTTCGTACTCGTTTTCGTTGTGTCGGTTGTCACTTCCGTGCCGTCTATGACATCTTTGTTTGTTCCAGTTCTCGTCTTCGTCGCACCAAACTTCTTGGTTTCAATCTCCTTATACTCGTCAAGCGGTTCATACGTTTCAGTCACAAGTGCCGAATAAATACGTGTCCACTTATCGATAAACTTTGAGCGTATCACTTTTCCGAGTATAGTGTCGGGTTGCTGGTTCAGTTCGACTACCCTCAAATAAAAGGGTGATACCGTCTTACTTCCGCTTCGTCCGAAGTAGTACTCTCTCGCAAGGTCTGTAATGTCCTTGTAGAAAGGGTCGGTGGATTGAAGAGCCTCAGTGAACACACCGTGAGAAGTTCCGAGTACTATATCAGTTCTCTGTTGCTCTGTCAGCGTTTCCAACAGTTTCACTGTCTTTCACCTCCTCTTCAACTTTCGGGTCAGTTTGAGTAGCTTCAACGTCGGCTTTCTTCTGTTCAATAGCCAGCTTCTCTTGAACACGGTTTTGCTTCCACACGCTATCAAGGTCAACTGTTATCTCCGTTCCAAACATAGCATTGATTTTCTCCAAGGCAAGCTTTCTGCACTCCAACATCGTATCAATCGTCGGATACAAAATGTCTTCGTTCAGTGTCGCTTCCGCTTCATTGATTGCTTCACGCTTCATATTGAAAGCCGCGTTCAAACCTATCTCGTTGTACCACGAACCTTTGATGTACTGTATACTCTCGATAAGGTCTTTGATGTAAGTTTGCTTGTAGAAGTCTTGTGTCTTGATACCCTCGAAGAAATCGTTTGAAGCTATGATACCGTACTTCTCGCCTTTCTCGATTTTATCAAAGAAGTCTTTTGCACTCTCCGCCGTGTTGTCGTTGTCCGCTTGGACTAACGCTGGGACACGTGCGTTTATTATAGCAAATTTGAGCGACAACTCTGCTTCCGCAAGTAGGTTAGCGTATTTACTGAACAACGGCATTAAGCCTTGATAGTAATGGTCGTTCAACATCACGACACACTCTTCGTCTATTGTCAGCGAAGCATTGTACCTCAAAGCTGGGTTAGCTATGATAGCTTTTGTAGGGAGATAGTATGGGTTAGGTTCTCCGCCTAAACCACCAGTGAACGAATACAGTTCACCGTTCACGGTTTTGAAAATCGCAAAACCGTTCACTTGGAGTTGCGTTTCCAAGTCTTTTACGGAAATCGTCTTCGGCAGATTGCCGTACATGAATAATTTGGTTGTCTTGTTCAACATTTGGAGAACGTTCTGTTGAACCATTAAGTTTTTATCAGCGAGGGGGTTTCTGATACAACCAAATATCCAATCGTTTCTTGCGTTTACTTTATCTGTCGGCATTGTCCGTGTTCTCCTTTTCGTGTAGCTGTTCTTGTAGTTCGCCTATTCGGTCTACCAGTTCTTTGACATCTCCGTCAAGCTGTCCAAGGTTTCCACGTTTCTTGATTGTGTCTACGATTTTAACTATCAGCTTTACTGCTAACCACACAAGTTGTATGCAAAGCATTATGATACCGAGTATCGTTTGGATGTTGACAAGGCTGAAAGATGTTCCGAGGGCAATCAATGTGTAGTCGACAGCATTACTTACTTTGTCCACTAATACCACCTCCCTTATACTAATAGTATATCACATTATAAGTTACGTGTCAAGTAAAATATGAAACTTTTTTCATATTTTTATAAATAATGTGAATGTGAAATAAGTTTCACATTTTGGGCAAAATATGAATGTGAA
>ULVL01011395.1_pt1 | contig 12999 bp, 5 predicted proteins | sample 1959381 | NCBI WGS metagenome assembly ULVL01 (sample SAMEA4835785, study PRJEB28245) | human gut metagenome | biome: gut microbiome; material: fecal sample | place: Denmark | collected 2008
GAAGAACTGGCGGTTTTGGAACTGGTCGCACAAAACCCGGCAATCAAGCAGCGAGAGCTTGTAAACGCAACGGGAAGGTCAATCGCAACTGTAAAGCGAATTATGAAGTCACTGCAAGATAAAAACTATATCCGCAGAGAGAGCGGCAAGCGATACGGAAAATGGGAAGTGCTGGTTTGATCTATCATGCCTGTTCCAATGCAATGCGGCAAAATAATAAAAGAAAGGGTTCGTTCTATGGCTAACGGAAACAACGCCACAATCGGCTTTGAAAAGCAAATCTGGGATGCTGCGTGTGTCCTTTGGGGGCATATCTCCGCAGCAGAACACTGAAAAGAGAAGATATAAAAATTGGAGCAGCAGGCAAATGTAAGCCACCGTACCGTCAGTAAGATGTATCGCGAGGAAAATATTACAACTGATATCTTAGGACGAATTTGCAAGCGCTGGATTGTTCCATTGATGATGTTATGGAATTTGTCCCCGATAAAGAGAATCGCGATAAGCCTGCCGATGCGTAAACAGCTGCTCTGTCAAGTCATGTTAAAGAATCAAATTGCTTAACAGATGAGGAGGAACACCCCGCATGACCAAACTTGAAGATATAACCGTGGGCAGTTCCGTAAAAGGAATTATCAGCAATTCGACTGTCACAATCGTTGCTGTCCAATGGTACGGAAACAATGTGCTCGAAATTACATATAAGGACAGCCATGGACAACCAGGCAATCAGATGCTGCTCCGCGACGAAGAAATTAATCTGACCGTTATGGACAATAGTCTGCCGTGGAGCTTTGACGCGGACGGCGAACAGATGAAGCTTGCATCAGAAGCTTATCGAATCAGCCTTGCGCATCTATTCGATCCGTATCTGGCTGTGCATACTTCCTCAGTGGAACCGCTTCCGCATCAGATTTCAGCTGTCTATCAAGAGATGCTGCCGAAGCTTCCGCTGCGCTATGTGCTTGCGGATGACCCCGGTGCCGGTAAAACAATCATGACCGGTCTGTTCATCAAGGAACTGATTGCCAGAGGCGATTTGAAAAGATGCCTGATTGTATCTCCAGGCAGTCTTGTGGAACAGTGGCAGGATGAGCTGTTTTCAAAATTCCACCTTACGTTTCAAATCCTGACAAACGACCGAATGGAATCGGCTGTGACGGGCAATGTCTTTAACGAGGTGGATTTCTGCATCTGCCGTTTGGATAAGCTTGCACGAAATGAGCAGCTTCAAGAAAAACTGAAGGTATCTGAGTGGGATCTGATTGTGTGCGATGAGGCTCATAAGATGTCTGCTACTATCTGGGGCGGAGAAGTGAAATACACGAAGCGCTTCCAGCTCGGCAAGCTGCTTTCTAATATCACAAAGAACTTTCTTCTCTTGACGGCAACACCGCACAACGGCAAGGATGAGGACTTTCATCTGTTTCTGTCTCTGGTGGACCCGGATCGTTTTGAGGGAATCCATAATACTTCGGAGCAGACTATTGATGTCAGTGATGTCATGCGCAGACTGACAAAGGAAGAGCTTTTGAAATTTGACGGTACGCCGCTGTTTCCGGAGCGTATCGCCTACACGGTGAACTATTCCCTTTCGCCGCAGGAGGCGCAGCTATATCAGGCAGTCACGGACTATGTGCAGGAAGAGTTCAACCGCGCGGATAACTTGAACAATGAACGCAAGACCACTGTCGGTTTTGCCCTTACGATATTGCAGCGCCGCCTTGCTTCTTCTCCGGAGGCAATTTATCAATCGCTGCGCCGCCGCCGCGAGCGCTTGGAGCATCGCCTTGCAGAGGAGAAAATGGGCAAACGCGCGGCAGATTACACGGATGCAGCTTATGACATAGACGATGACGATGATCTCACGCCGGATGAGCAGGAGGCTGTTGAGGAGAAAGTCGTAGACCACGCTTCCGCTGCGGCAACCATCGCAGAGCTTGAAATTGAAATCAAGACGCTGAAGCGCCTTGAAAAGATGGCAAATGATGTCCGTGTCAGCGGTGTTGACCGAAAATGGGATGAGCTTTCCTCTCTGCTTCAGGATAACCAGGCGATGTATGGCGAGGATAACCAGCGTGAAAAACTGATCATCTTCACGGAACACAAGGACACGCTCAACTACCTTGCTGAAAAGATTCGTGCCTTGCTCGGAGATGACGAAGCTGTTGTTACCATCCACGGCGGAATGCTCCGTGATGAACGGAGAAAAACAGAACAGCTCTTCAAGCAGGATGTCGGGGTGCGCATCCTGCTCGCTACGGATGCTGCTGGCGAAGGCATCAACCTTCAGCGCGCGCACCTGATGATAAACTACGACTTGCCTTGGAATCCCAATCGACTGGAGCAGCGTTTTGGCCGTATCCATCGTATCGGACAAACAGAGGTTTGTCATCTTTGGAATTTGGTTGCGAACGAGACTCGTGAGGGTTATGTGTTCCAAAGGTTGTTCCTAAAACTTGAGGAAGAGCGGCAGGCCCTCGGCGGAAAAGTTTTTGATATACTTGGCAAAGTCTCGTTTGATAATAAATCCTTGCGCGACCTGCTGATTGAAGCCGTGCGTTATGGCAATGACCCGGAAGTGCGCGCAAGACTCAATCGTGTGGTGGATAAATCTCTTGATCCGCAGATATTCCGGGATATCATCCGGGAAAATGCATTGACGGATGACGTGATGGATATCCATATGGTCAATGCAATTCGCGAGGATATGGAGCGTGTGGAGGCACACAAGCTCCAGCCGCATTTTATTGAATCTTTCTTCCTTGACGCGTTCCAGCAGCTTGGCGGACGCATTCGCAAGCGTGAGGCCGGAAGATATGAGATTACTTCTGTGCCTTATGCTGTGCGAAATCGTGATATGGCAATCGGATACGGAGAACCAGTCTTGAACCGCTACGAACGTGTCTGCTTTGATAAGAAATACTGCACGGTTCCCGGAAAGCCCCAAGCGGATTTGGTCTGCCCGGGTCAGCCACTGCTGAATGCTGTGATCGATTTGATTCAGGAAAAGAATGTGGACACTATGAAGCGCGGTAGCGTTCTGATTGATGACAGCGATTACAGTGAAGATGCACGCCTGCTGTTTTACATAGAAGATGCCGTTCAGGATGGCGTCACGCTGAAAGACGGCAAACGCAGAGTCATCTCCAAGCAAGTCCATTTTGTTGAGATGAAAGCAGATGGGACTGCTTCTTCAGCAGGATATGCTCCATATCTTGACTACCGCGGAGCAACGGCGGAAGAGACTCCGGTGATTCGTGCTTGGCTGGAGTCGCAGGACTGGTTGCACCGTGATGTGGAAGCCACAGCAAAGACTTACGCGGTCGAGCATCTGATACCTCCGCACTTTGCAGAAGTAAAAAAGCAGAAAGAAGCCATGCTGAACAAAACTGCAAAAGCAGTTAAAGACCGCCTGACCGCTGAAATTCAGTATTGGGACTACCGTGCTGCAGACCTTGCGCAAAAGGAAGCCGCAGGCAAGTCCAACGCAAAACTCAATTCCAAGCTGGCCGCTCGCCGCGCAGAAGAGTTGGAACATCGTATGCAAGAGCGCCTTGCGGAGATTGAGAAAGAACGGCGCATTTCGCCTATGCCTCCGGTAATGACCGGCGGAGCGCTTGTCATTCCGAAAGGACTTCTCTATAAGCTGATGCCGCATGCTGAACCGGAGCTGTTCAGTCAGGGTGACAAGAAAGCAATCGAACTGGCTGCAATGAAGGCCGTGATGGAGATTGAGAAGGAATCGGGCTTTGCGCCGCGCGATGTCAGTGCCGAAAAATGCGGATACGATGTGGAATCCTTCGTGCCGGAAACGCTGCGCGGGCCGGATGGCAATGTGCTGCGCTTTGTAGAGGTCAAAGGCCGGGCAAAGGGCGCAGCCACTGTTACCGTCAGCCGCAATGAAATGCTCTGCGGCCTGAATAATCCGGAACAGTTTATTCTCGCCATCGTGGAAGTAGACGCAGACGCGACGCACACGATTTACCTGAAGCGGCCGCCGTTTGACGCACCGGGCATGGCAACGAACAGCACAAATTACGACATACAGGATTTGATAGCGTCCTCTGAGATTGTCTATCAGAAGTGAGGAAACCGATATGAGTACAAAAAAACTGATTGAGGTGGCATTGCCTCTTGAAAAGATAAATGCGGAGTCTGCACGAGAGAAGTCGATCCGGCATGGGCACCCGTCTACTCTGCATCTGTGGTGGGCGCGGCGTCCGTTGGCGGCAGCACGGGCGGTTATTTGGTCGAGTTTAGTCGACGACCCTTCTTCTCATCCGGAAAAATTTCCGACAGAGGAGGATCAGAGCAAAGAGCGCCAGCGTCTCTTCAAGATTCTCGAAGATCTCGTCGTATGGGAAAATTCCAATAACGAGGATGTCCTGAATGCCGCAAAGGAAAAAATCCTGAAATCTACGGATAATAACCCTCCTGCTCTTCTTGACCCCTTTGCCGGTGGAGGTGCCATCCCGCTCGAGGCGCAGCGTCTGGGCTTAGAAGCACACGCCCACGACCTGAATCCGGTAGCTGTAACGATCAATAAGGCTATGATTGAGATTCCACCACGCTTCGCAGGGAAAGCTCCGGTAAATCCGGATGCACAGGTTTCTGCTATGCGTAATAATTGGAGCAGAGCACAGGGGCTTGCGGAAGATGTGCGCTATTATGGCGAGTGGATGAAACAGGAGGCGTTTCAGCGTATCGGACATCTCTATCCCAAGGTGAAAGTGCCGCACGAACAGGGCGGTGGTGAAGCCACCGTCATTGCATGGATCTGGGCGAGAACGGTCAAGTGCCCCAACCCTGCCTGCGGATGTGAGATGCCGCTGGCCAGCTCTTTTGTGCTGTCTAAGAAAAAGGGAAAGGAGGCATGGGTTAAACCAATTCCCGATGGCGATAAGGTTCATTTCGAAGTACAAAATGGAAAGTGCCCCAAGGAATACGAAAGCTACAAAACAGGACGCGGTGCAGCTTTCAAATGCCCTTGCTGCGGCGAAGTAACGACAGATGAATATGTAAAGTCAGAAGGCAAAGCCGGAAGACTTGGAACCCAGCTGATGGCGATCGTTGGCGATGGGAAACATGGCAGAATTTATCTTTCTCCAAACGAGGAACATATTTTAGCCGCAAGAGTAGAAAAGCCGGAAAACGGTCCAACAGGTGCGCTTCCGGAAAATCCGCGGTGGTTTAGTCCGCCCGCCTTTGGCATGGATCATTACGACGACCTCTTCACTCCCCGCCAGCTCACTGCCCTGACCACCTTCAGTGAGCTGGTTTCCGAGGCACAAGCAAAAGCAGAGGCGGATGCGGTAGCTGCTGGTATGAAAAATGACCACCTGCCCCTGCGCAACGGCGGCGATGGTGCGAGAGCCTATGGTGACGCAGTAGGGGTGTATCTAGCATTTGTTGTCGATAAGATGGTCGACTATCACTCAACAATTTGCATTTGGCATACAACTGGAGAAAAAATGGCTAATACTATGCGCAGGCAAGCCATCCAAATGACTTGGGATTACGCCGAATGCAACTTCTTTTGCAACTCTTCCGGGAGCTTTAACAATATGCTTGCATGGGTTGTTAAAGCAATTATTCAGCTACCAGCAGATGGAAAAACTGAGGTAAGCCAGGTAGATGCTCAAAGTGACTGTGGATTGCGTAATATCATGATTTCCACCGATCCGCCGTATTACGATAATATCGGATATGCTGACTTATCGGATTTTTTCTATGTCTGGATGCGGCAATCGCTGAAGGATACCTATCCGGAACTGTTCAGCACGATGCTGGTACCGAAGGTCGAGGAACTGATCGCCACCCCGTATCGTCATGACGGAAGTGTTGAAAAAGCAAAGCACTTCTTTGAAGATGGGATGCTTTCTGCCTGCAAGCAGATGTACCGGTATGCCCGAGAGGATGTTCCTGTCACAATTTACTATGCTTATAAGCAGAGCGATTCTGATGATTCCGGCACGGCATCTTCAGGTTGGGAGACAATGTTGGGCGCTATTGTGAGCGCGGGTTTTGCAATTACAGGAACTTGGCCAATGCGTACAGAGTTGACAACGGCACTAAAAGGCAAAGTGAATGCGCTTGCCTCGTCAATTGTTCTTGTCTGCCGCAAGCGTCCCGAAGATGCGCCGCAGACCACGCGCCGCAATCTGATTGCGGCTCTGCGCCGGGAACTGCGCCCCGCTCTGCAAAAGCTGCAGTCGAGCAACATTGCGCCTGTGGACCTGGCGCAGTCTGCCATCGGCCCCGGCATGGGCGTGTTCAGCCGCTATCGCCGGGTTCTTGAGGCAGATGGTTCTGTTATGAGCGTGCGCAGCGCCTTGCAGGTCATCAACGAAGAAGTGGATTTGTACTTCAATGAACAGGTCGGCAGTTTGGATGCCGCCAGCCGGTTCTGCGTGGACCTCTATACCCAGTGCGCCTACAACAACATCAAGTATGGCGAGGCAGAGGTCCTCGCAAACGCCAAGAGCACCTCCATCCCGATGATGGCGGCGCACGGCGTTCTGTATGCGAAAGCAGGCGTTGTGCATCTGATGGAACGCAGCGAGCTTCCGACAGCGGTGGACTCCAATGAGAGCACCGTCTGGCTGCTGACCCAGCAGCTGACCCATGCTATGGCAACCGGCGGCATCGAAGCCTGCGCAAAGATCGTGTGGGGCATCTTCGGCTCCGGCGCGGAGGTTGCGAAGGATCTGGCCTATCGGCTTTATACCATTGCCGAGCGCAAAGGCTGGACAGAGGAAGGCTATGCCTATAACGCGCTTGTTGTGGCTTGGCCGGACATCCAGTCCAGAGCAGCAGCAATAAAAGCTGATGCACCGGAACAGATGACTCTGTTCGATATGGACGCAATCGATTCATGATAGAACAACGATAAGGGGGTGAATCTCCAAATGAAAAAGTTAATAGAGGCGGCGCTCCCTTTAACTGAGATTAACGCAAAAACCCTCCGTGAAAAAAAGTTAGCTCCCGGACATCCCGCTCATCTGCATCTTTGGTGGGGACGAAGTCCGATCTCCTCTGTGCAGTCGGCTTTGACTGCATCGCTGATCAATGCCCCGGAAAGCGACGATGAGCTTAAATCGCGGCTTGCGCGTGTGCAAAGCGGAGAGGTTCCGGAGTTTGGCAAGAAGCCGACAATTCTCGACCCATTCTGTGGCTTCGGAGGCGTAGCGCTGGCAGCACAGTCGCTGGGACTTCCTGCCGTCGCAAGTGATCTGAACTCTGTGGCAGTGATGCTTACGAAAGCGGCAACGGAAATTCCCGCAAAGTTTGCAAATGTAAGCCCGGTCAATCATTTGGCACTCCGGAAGCAGTATTTTGGAACGGAAGGCCTTGCGGAGGATGTCGCCTATTACGGCAATCTTCTGCGGGAAAAGGCCTGGGAAAAGCTCAAGGACATCTATCCAAATGAGCAGGATGGCACACCTTCCGCATGGATCTGGGCAAGGACAGTCAAATGCCCGAACCCCGCATGTAGCTGTACTATGCCGCTGGCAAGCTCTTTTATTCTGTGCTCAAAAGGATCAAACGAGATTTGGGCCGAGCCTGTTTTGCAAGACGGAGCAGTACATTTTGAATTACAGCATGGATGCTGTCCAAAGGAGAAAATGAGTAATAAGGTTGGCAGTCAAGGCGCGGTATTTCGTTGTCCTGCCTGCGGTTCGCTCACAACGGATGCGTATGTAAAGCAGATGGGTTCATCTCATAAGCTGGGCGCGCAGATGATGGCAATCTCCTTGGAGACGGAAGACGGAATAAAGTATATTGCCCCATCCGAGAAACAGATGCATGCAGCGAATGTCCCTATCCCAGAGGATGCACCGCCCGGAGAAATACCGGATAATCCGCATTGGTTCACACCACCTGGGTTCGGTCTCAAAAGCTATGCAGATCTCTTCTCATCGAGACAGCTTACTATGCTAACGATGTTATGCGATTTGCTCCCTGAGATACAGGATAAGGCTGCATCGGATGCCCTGGCAGCAGGAATGGACGCAAGCGGAGGCTCGCTATCAAACGGCGGCACCGGTGCTCTGGCTTATGGGCAGGCAATCGGAGTATATCTGGCTTTTGTGATTGATAAGATTGCAGATGCAAACTCCACAATCTGCTCGTGGCGAACCACAGGGAATAGCCTTCGAAATACCTTTGGCAGACAGGCGATTCCTATGGTATGGACCTACGCGGAAGGCAATCCTTTTTCAAAAATTACCGGGAACTTATCTTCTGCGCTGAAAAGCGTTGTAAATGCAATCCGGAATCTGCCTATCGGCAGTGAAGTTTCCGTTTTGCAGCAAGATGCACGAATGGCAACATATCCGCAAAATATAATGGTTTGCACAGAGCTTCCGTATTATAAGGCCATTGGTTATGCTGCGCTGTCAGATTACTTCTATATATGGCTTAGGAAAAGTCTGAAGACAATCTATCCAGAATTGTTCAACCCCATGGTGACAAGTAAGGATGAGCTTTCTACCTGTGGTCAGTATGAAGGAAAGCATACGGCAGAGTGCGAACAGACTTATGAAGCCCAAATGCGAGATGTACTCGCCCAACTGGCAGAACATGCCGACAGGAATTTCCCACAGCTATTCTTCTTCGAGTTTCATAAAGGAGATGAACTGGCACTTGTCAATGGGAACAATGGCACAGCTTCTCCATTTGAGACTTTAATCGGGAGTATGCTTCATGCTGGATATGAAATTACAGCAGTGTGGCCAATGCGAAACGCAGCGGCTTCTGAAAAGGCAGATGGGACAAGAGTATTGATTGCGGCACGCGTTCATGATAAAACCGAGCAGACCACGAGAAGGGGCTTTGCAGCCGCACTAAAGAGGGAATTTCCCATGGTATTTGAAAGGATGTTGTGCGCCGGTGTGGATGTCAGTGATGAAAAAATCGTCGGTATCGGTGCAGGACTTAGTCTGTTCACTCGTTACAAGAAAGTCTTAAATGCATCCGGTTCAGGCATGAAGATACACGATGCACTAGAGCTTATTTATCAAGAGATTCTGGGATATTTGAAAGAGAAAAACGCGGGCAGCGAAGCTGATACCGTTCAATTGGAGGAGGAATAAATCATGCAGGAAAATATAGCACTCGTTCAAAACGGATTTAGGATTTTACTTCCTGATATGGCAGGCTATATCTGCAGGGAGCTATCGCGCGTATACAAGAACAGCTGGTGGCAGGAGGTACTGACTGCACTCAGTGACCAATATGATCTGCCCTCTTCCGGTGAGTATGCTGAATTGCAAGATTCACTCGATGTTGCAAACTGTCTGCGGCTCATTGATCGGCGTTGGAATGATGTTTTTCGTTCCAAGCTCTCAAAGGACTACCGTACTTGGGCTACAGAACTCATGGGAGTTCGCAATAAAGTTGCTCATTTGGGAATGCAGGATATTGCACAGGCCGATGCAGAACGAGCATTGGATACAATGGCGAGACTTTGCGATGGCTTTGACAGTGATGGAGCTGAAGAAATTCGTGCTTTGTATCGTAAGCTCCGCTATGGTTCAGAAGATGCTTCTACATCTTCCGCCCCGGCAAAAGAAACCACACCGACTGGAAAATCTAAGACTGTCGCAGCTGTGCTGGGACGTCACGTCGGAGAAAATCTCCCCAGCTGGCGCGATGTTATGCAGCCACACCCGGATGTAGCGGAAGGGCGCTATAAATCCGCTGAATTTGCCGCAGATCTTGCGCAGGTAGCCAGAGGCGAAGGTGCATATGAGTACCGTGACCCGGTTGAATTTTTCGCGAGAACCTATGTAACGGAAGGTATGGCAGGACTTTTGGTGGAGTCCTTACAGCGCTTAAACGGGACAGGCGGAGAACCTGTTATCCAGTTGAAGACAGCATTCGGCGGCGGCAAAACCCACAGCATGCTGGCTCTTTACCACATTGCACACAGCAGAATGTCGCTGGAGTCCGTACCTGCCCTGAAGCCGATTATGGAACGCGCAGGATTAGAAGAATTCCCACACGCAAATGTCGCTGTTCTGGTTGGTACGGCGCTTGACCCATCCCGTCGGAAAAAGCCTGCAAACCTTCCGGGATATAGCGTTGGCACCATTTGGGGAGAAATGGCGTATCAACTGGTGACTTCTGCCGGTAAGCCTGAGCTATATGCAAAATATATTCGTGATGCCGATTTGAAAGGCGTAGCTCCCGGCTCGGAGAACTTGAAGAACCTGTTCAACGAATGTGGCCCCTGCTTGATTTTGATGGACGAGCTGGTTGCTTACGCAAAAGTTCTCTTTGGTGCAGAAGGTTTGCCTGCTGGTTCTTTCGATAATTTCATTACATTCATTCAACAGATTACCGAAGCTGCACGCGCAAGTGAAAACAGCATCGTGGTTGCTTCTATTCCGGAATCCAGCATTGAGATTGGTGGCGAGGCAGGCCAAAAGGCACTCGAAGCAATCGAGCATACTTTTGGACGTATGGAGTCTATTTGGAAGCCAGTTGCTGCAAACGAAGGATTTGAAGTTGTACGCCGTAGACTGTTTTTGGACTGCAAGGACGAAGCAGCCCGCGATGCTGTTTGTGATGCATTCAGCCAAATGTATCAGGACAATTCTGAAGATTTTCCGCTTGAATCCAAGGAAGTGGAATATCGTGACCGCCTTGTATCTTGCTACCCGATACATCCAGAAGTATTCGATCGTCTCTATGGCGATTGGGCAACATTGGAGAGATTCCAGCGCACAAGAGGTGTGCTGCGTCTGATGGCAGCAGTTATTCATGAGCTTTGGATGGCAAACGATGAGGGAGCCATGATCATGCCGGGCTCCATTACACTGGATATGCCGCAAGTCCGTGATGAACTAGTTCGCCACCTTCCGGATACATGGAACAGCATCATTGACCGTGAAGTAGACGGAAAGGATTCTATCCCCTATCAAAAAGATAAAGCAAATCCTCGGTATGGACGCATTCTCGCGTGCCGTCGCGTATCCCGAACAGTTATGCTTGGCAGCGCTCCGAGCACTTCTGCCCTTCGGGACCAAGGAATCAGAGGTTTGGAAACTTCTCGAGTCCTTTTGGGCGTTGTTCAGCCTGGCGAAAATATTGCCGACTTTAAGGACGCATTGAACACGCTTCATGGCTCTCTGTCTTACCTCTATAACAATCCGAATGGAAACCGCTTCTGGTATGACACAAAGCCAACGCTGCGTAAGACTGCTGAAGATCGCGCCTCTCAGGTCTCTTTGGCGGATGTCGATATGGAAATTGAAAGCCGCTTGAAGAAGTGCAGAAAGGAAAATCCCTTTGCGGGGGTTCATCCGTCTCCAACATCTTCAGGTGATGTCCCGGATGACCAAGCAGTACGTCTGGTTCTCCTGCGTACCAATGATACCTATCGCAGGAACTACGATAATTCGGCTGCGATGAGAGCTGTTCAGGATATTCTGAATAACCGTGGAGCATCACCGCGTATTTTTCGGAACATGCTTGCATTTGTTGCCCCAGATGAGAGCAAGATAGGTGCGCTCCGTCAGGAGGTAAAGCGCTACATTGCTTGGACTTCCATCATGTCCGATAAAGAGGATCTGAATCTTGATGGTCAGCAAGTCCGGGAAACAGAGAACAATCTGAAGCGCAGCAACGACACAGTGGAGCTTCGTCTGAAAGAAACCTATTGTTGGTTGATGGTTCCCTTTATCGACCAATATGGCGACATGAAGGCAATTCAATGGGAAATCAGTGATCTCGGCGGCGGACAGGATTCCATTGTTGCAAAGGCAGCAAGGAAAATGCTTCAAAGCGACCAGGTCATCACAAGATGGGCTCCGGCTCTGCTGCAAATGACACTGGATGAGCTTCTTTGGAAGGATACTGAAAACATTTCAGTGAAGAAGCTTTGGGAATACCTCTGCACTTATTGCTATTTGCCAAGACTGTCCAGCTACAGCGTTCTTCAGGAAACCATTTGTCAGGGCTGCGCATCCGATGAGTATTTCGGAATAGCAGCGGCGCATAATGGTGAGCGGTATGTTGGCTTGAAGTGGAATCAGAGCATTTTCAACTTCAATAACACAGATTTGCTCGTGAAGCCTTCTGCTGCAAAGGCACAGATCAAGGAAGAGGCGGAAGCTCAAGCGGCGGCTGGCAGTCAAGCAACTTCAGGCGGCACTTCTTCCGGATTTACACCCAGCGGAAGCGGAATGCATACAGGCACCAGCAGCGAAGGTGCTGGGACACCAGGCGGTACTGGAGCTGCTACTCCGCCCACTGCTGCAAATAGGCATTTCTATATGTCTGCGGATGTCGATGCTGTCCGTGTCAATAGGGTAATTTCAACCTATGTTGATGAAATCATTCGGCATCTGATGCAAGTTGAAGGAGCCAATGTGCAGTTGAAACTGGAAGTAGAGGTTAATGCCCCTGATGGCATTCCTTCGTCGACAGTAAGGACAGTTTCTGAGAACTGCAAGACCTTGAAGATTACTGACTTCGGGTTTGATGACTGATAAGCAAAATTTGCTCTGATATAGGTGGCATAGCTTGCTGTACCGCCTATATCAGAGAAGCAAATCATCTTGGATTATTTTATATGTAATCATTTATTATATTGACATAGTTCCGATAACATAATGACATTATTCCGAGATTTTTGATATTGTTCCGAAGATTGTTCTTTTTCACCCGGTCAAAGGTGCGTAATGCTCTCGTCCGGGCTCACAAATCGATCGGCAAACCGGCGCTTGTACCAGAAAGTTTCTGAAACTTTGCTCTGTTCTTATTTGGGCCGTAAAGTCGTGCGTGCTGGAGCTTTAATAGCTGAAAACAGCGGGAGAAATCGCAGAGATCTGCGTTTTCTCCCGCCATGGCATTCAGTTGATTTGCAAAATAATTTTGCGACAGCCCCTATCCATATCCGCAGTATACCGGCTCAAAAAGGACAGCTTCTCTGTGAGGGTATTGCGGAATCAGCGTTTTTCGCCCTCTTTTGCCGCCTTCTCAATGCTG
>ULVL01030703.1_pt1 | contig 12914 bp, 9 predicted proteins | sample 1959381 | NCBI WGS metagenome assembly ULVL01 (sample SAMEA4835785, study PRJEB28245) | human gut metagenome | biome: gut microbiome; material: fecal sample | place: Denmark | collected 2008
TATTAATATTTTATTTATATGATAAAAATAAATCTAAAAAGATAAAAGAGATTACTAAGATGATATCAAAAATCAATAATAGACAGTTTGATATAGATATAAATGACTTTAATGAAGGAGAACTTTCTATACTTAAAAATGAAATATCTAAAACAACTATTATGTTAAGACAAGTTGCTGATAATAGTGTTAAAGATAAATTAAATCTAAAAGATTCTCTTGGTGATATATCTCATCAATTAAAAACACCTCTTACTAGTATTACAATAATGATAGATAATATTTTAGATAATCCTGATATGGATGAAAAGACTAGAAAAAGATTTCTTATTAATATAAAACGTGAAATATTAAATATTAACTTTTTAGTAATGTCTCTTCTTAAATTATCAAAATTTGATGCGAATGTTGTTAGGTTTAATAAAGAAAGTGTATATTTAAAAGATATAATTAAAGAAAGCATTAAGAATGTATCTATGATAAAAGAATTAAAAAATATTACTATAAAAGTATCAGGTGATGATAATATTAAATTATTATGTGATTTTAAATGGCAAGTAGAAAGTATAACTAATATATTAAAGAATTCTATAGAACATACAAAAGAATATGGTATAGTTGAAGTAAATTATAGTGAAAATAAACTATATACAAGAATACTTATTAAAGATAATGGTAAAGGTATAGATAGTGATGATTTACCTCATATATTTGATAGATTTTATAAAGGTGAGAATGGTAGTGATGATAGTTTTGGTATAGGTCTTTCACTTTCAAAGACAATAATTGAAAAAGAAGGTGGCAGTATCACAGTTAAAAGTACACCTAATATTGGTACAATTTTCACAATTAAATACTTGAAATAAACGAAAAAATATTGAAATTTAATATCAAATACTTTACAATTATATTGTAGGAAGGAGATTTATTATGAAGAAAAAGATTGCTATTATCGTTTTAATGTTACTATCAATTATTATTCCTGTAAAAGCTTTTGCTAAAGAACAATATAAAACATTAAATTTAGAAGAAACTTTAGCTGAAGAAGGAATTGAAAAGAAATTTAGTAATTATAAAGAAACAGATGATCAAATTACAATCTATATGTTTAGAGGAAAGGGATGTGCTTATTGTAAAAAATTTTTAGAATTCTTAAATGGAATTACTGAAGAATATGGAAAGTATTTTAAATTAGTTTCATTTGAATCTTGGTATAATGATGAAAATTCTAATTTATTAACTGACATCTCTACATTTATGGGAGAACCAGCTAGTGGAGTTCCATATATTATAATTGGTGATAAAGTATTTGGTGGATATACTGATTCTTATGATGAAAGTATTAAAGCAGCTATTAAATCATTATATGATTCTGATGATAAATATGATGCATTAGAAGAATATGAATATAGTAAGAGATGGGATAAAATATTAAATCCTTCTAATTTCACAGTTATTATATGGACTATATGTTTAGTAGTTGTTTCAACTGTAGTAATTGTTTTAACTAATAGATGTAATACTAAGAAAATAGTTGCTGCTATTGAAGGAAATAAAAAAACTTCAACAATTCGTGAAGAAGTAAAAGAAGAAAAACAAGAAAAACAAAATAATAACAATAATAAAAATAAGAAAAAGTAATTTACAATAAAGTCTCTCATGTGAGAGATTTTTATTTTAAAAAATATTGTTAATTTATATACAAAATGTTACAATACTATTATGAATAGAATAGTGAATTTCTTACAAAAATATTTTGCTGTTATTTCAGTACTTATCGGTATAAGTATTCTTTTAAGTGTTACTTTTTCTAGTTATATCGTTACATCAAACAATCATAAAGCAGCAGAAATGTACATTGGAGAACTTAAGTATTCAATGGAAATAGATGGTTCTACTACTAACACTTTAACAGTACCAACAGGAGAAACAATTGTAGATGTAAAAGTAAATAATTTAAATCCAGTAGATACATATTACAAACTACTTTATTTAAAGAATACAAATATTACAGTTAAGTATTACGAATCAACAAAAGATACTAATGAAGTAGTAACTACATATAATAAGCCAAATGATTCAGTAACAAGTAGTAATTCTAATACAATAAAACTACAAATCACAAATAGTAGTACTTCTTCTCAAAATATAGCATTAACTATGAAGGGTGGGTATATTACAAATACAGTAGAAGATATAACAACACCTTCAACATATAGTGAGATAACATTGGCCGATACAAGTACAAATACATATTTTTGCAAAACAAATAGCACTTTAACACAAGGACTTAATTATAATAATGGTCAGTATACTTATGCTTATAAGCAACAAGGAGCGTCTGCAAGTTCTGGCTTAGGTTGGAGTAATATAACTGATAATGGTTGGGGTGTACAGCTAACTGATAAAGCAAGTACTGACGCAGTGACAAGCAAACTTTGTACATATATTAATGATAAACCAGTTACTTCAATGTCATATATGTTTTGGGATAGTCAAGCATTGAGAATAGATTTGAGTAATTTCAACACATCAAATGTATATAATATGGGAGGTATGTTTTCTAGTAGTCAAGCTACAACCTTAGATTTAAGCAATTTTGATACATCAAAAGTAACAAATATGGGAGGTATGTTTCAACATAGTCAAGCTACAACCTTAGATTTAAGCAATTTTGATACATCAAACGTAACAAATATGCAACGTATGTTTGGTAATAGTCAAGCCACAACCATAGATGTAAGCCATTTTGATACATCAAACGTAACAAATATGAATAGTATGTTTTGGAATAGCAAAGCCATAACCATAGATGTAAGCCATTTTGATACATCAAAAGTAACAAATATGAACGTTATGTTTGGTAATAGTCAAGCCACAACCATAGATGTAAGCCATTTTGATACATCAAACGTAACAAATATGCAAGGTATGTTTCAACATAGTCAAGCCACAATCATAGATGTAAGCAACTTTGATACATCAAACGTAACAAATATGCAATGTATGTTTTGTGATAGTAAAGCCGCAACCTTAGATTTAAGCAATTTTGATACATCAAACGTAACAAATATGCAAGGTATGTTTTGGAAAAGTCAAGCAACAACATTAGATGTAAGTCATTTTGATACAAGTAATGTAACAAATATGGAAGTTATGTTTGCCTATATGACAAATCTTAAAACTATATATGCTAGTAGCAAATTTGTAACTACCTCTGTAACGAGTAGTACAAGTATGTTTGAAAAAAGTACTAATCTAGTAGGTGGAGCAGGAACAAAATATAATAAATCTTATCTTGATAAAACATATGCTAGAATAGATGGTGGAACAAGTAATCCTGGATATTTTACTGAAAAGCCATCAACATTTAGTACCGATAGTTGGGCAACTATAGTTAGTTCGGTTAAAGCTGGAAATACTAGAGGATATAAAGTTGGAGAAACTAAAACAATTGATTTGGGGACGACATATGGAACTCATACACTACGTATTGCAAATACAACAACACCAAGTGAATGTAATGCGTCTGGATTTTCACAAAGTGCTTGTGGATTTGTATTAGAATTTGCTGATATAATATTATATAAAGAATTTAATAGCAGTACATCTAATACAGGAGGTTGGTCATCGAGTGAACTTAGAACATTTATCAATAATGATATATACAATGCATTGCCAGTTGATTTAAGGAATGTTATAATAGATACAATTGTTGTGTCAGGGCATGGTAAAAGCGACTCTACTAATTTTGTTACCACCGATAAATTATATTTATTAGCTCCAAAAGAAATATTTAGTAACTGGAGTAATAGTTATGATACAGCAAAAAGTTTAACTAGAACTTTTGATTATTATATAAGTGCTGGTGTAACAACAAGCAATTATAGTGGTGCTAAAAAATATAAGGGAACGAGTGCTTATTATTGGTGGCTTCGTTCCGCATATTCTACGAGTAACAGTGATTTCTTTAGAGTTAATCGTTCTGGTGGTTGGAGTGGTAGTAATACTGCTACTGCTGCTAATGGTGTATCTCCTGCATTCCGCATTGGCTAATCAAAATAAATAATTTCCATTTTAAGGTAGATTTACTTCTACCTTTTATTTTATAATATAAATATGACAAATGAAGAAAGAAACAACTTAATAATGAGTAAATTATCAATATACTTAAATGATTATAGTGATTATATAAATGAATCTATGATAAATAATATTAAAAATGAATTTGGATTTACTACACTAGAATCATATAAAATAATACTTACAAGTATACTTGATATTACTGATAAAGAAATAATACATGAATTTGATAAGATAGTTTATGAACTTGATAAAAGTGTTTATGAAGATAATTTGTATTATAAGAACATTAATCTTAAATGTATAAGTTCTAATAAATGGAAATTTGAATATAAGAGTTATAAGCCATATGAAGCATTTGTATTTAATGATTTAAGATGTATTAATGATAAATTATATCCTAGTATTGGATATTTTAAAGATGAATATAAATATCCATGTGTTCTTGAAAATGATAGAGAATGGATGTTAATTACACCTAATGAAATAGAAACTATGAAAGTGCCTATAAGTGAAGCAACTGGTAATGTTCTTACATATGGACTTGGTCTTGGATATTATGCTTACATGGTATCTATGAAAGATAATGTAGAAAGTGTAACGATAGTTGAAAAAGATAAAGAAATAATAAATTTATTTAATGAGTACATCTTACCACAATTTAAAAATAAATCTAAAATAAAGATAATTAATGATGATGCGTTTAATTACTTTAAAAAAGATATATATTATGATTATGTATTTGTTGATATATGGCATGATCCTAGTGATGGAATAGATTTATATTTAAAATTTAAAAGTTTAGAAAAAGATAATATCAAATATTCATATTGGATAGAAGATACATTAAAATGTTATATTGAATAAAATATATAAGGAGGAAAACATGAAAAGATATAAAAGTACTAAAATAGCTAGTATTTTAGGAATGATAGGTAATGTATTTTTACTTATTATAAAAGGAATAATTGGATATATTACAAATAGTCAAGCAATGATAGCGGATGCTTTTAATAGTGCAGGCGATATATTTTCTTCAATAATGACATTTATTGGTAATAAAATATCAAGTATACCAAAAGATAATGATCATAATTTAGGACATGGTAAAGCAGAATATATTTATTCAATGTTAATAAGTATATCTATGATATTAATATCACTTGTAGTACTTAAAAATTCATTAAATTCAATATTTGGAAGTAATAAATATGATTTTAATATATGGCTTGTAATTGTATGTATCATTACTATAATAGTCAAAATATCATTATTTATATATACAAATTACTTATCAAAAAAATATAATAATTTACTTATAAAGGCTAATTCTAAAGATCATATAATAGATGCAGTTATAACAACATTTACTTTAATATCATGTATACTTTCTACATATAATATATACTTTTTAGATGGTATTGTAGGTATAATAATATCTATATGGATACTTATATCCGCTATTAAAATATTTATTGAAAGTTATGATGTTCTTATGGATAAATCAATAGATGAAGAAACTAAGAATGAAGTACTTGATATAATAAAAAAGCACAGTGAAATTATAAAGATAAATCATTTTAATTCAACACCAGTAGGTTATAAATACCAAATATCATTTACTATATTTGTGGATGGAAATTTAAAGACTTATGAAAGTCATGAAATCGCAAATAATCTTGAAAAAGAAATATTAAAGAAGATAGATGAGATTTATTTAGTAGTAATACATGTAAATCCAATAGAGGTAGAAAATGACAAAGGAAGAAATATATAAAACATTAGATGAATTAAATATTAAATATAGAGTTATTAATCATAAAGCAGTATTCACTATGGAAGAAGTTATAAAAGAGAATATTGAACCATATGAAAATATACTTAAAAATATATTTATAAGAGATGATAAGAAAAGAAATTATTATTTAGTACTAGTATGTCATAATAAGAAAGTTAATTTAAAAGAATTAAGTAATAAGATTAACAGTAGAAAGCTTTCTTTTGCAGATGAAGAAGATTTATATAACTATCTAGGGCTTACTAAAGGTTCAGTTTCACCACTTGGAATACTTAATGATAAAGAGCATAAAGTAACTATATTAATAGATAAAGATATAGAAAATATAGACGAAGTAGGAGTACATCCTAATATTAATACAAGTACTGTATTTATGAATCCTAAAGACCTTGAAAAAATATTTAAAAATAATAAATATGAGTACATAGAATTATAAAATATAAAGCATAATAATAATGGTGATCAATATAAAAAAGAATATCATAAAATTATTATTTATGCTTTCTATTTTTTTAACCTTTAATACAGGTGAAATAGATTCTAATAGTGATAAAATATTATATTATGATAGAACTAATTTGAATTATATTGATACATTTAAAATATATTTTAAGAATACTAATTCTTATAGTTTAAATAAGTCTTTAAAGTATACTAATATTGAAGTATTAAGTTATATTATTGATGGTAAAAAGTACTATGCTAGAAATATTGAAGAGTTAATAAATGTTTATACTAAAGATTTAAATGATGAATTAAAAGTGTATTATAAATTGCATGGAATTCGTATAGAAGGTATAACTGTTGTATGTAAAGTATACGACTTAATAAAACTTGAAAAACTTGAAAGAATATATTAATTTTGATATTATTAACATATAAAAGGAAGAATCAAAATGAAGAAAATTTTAATGTTATTAATATCATTTTTTATGTTTATATCTTTTACTAAAGCTGACCATGTAAGTTGTAATTTACAAAAGGGAGTAAATAATAATACTGAGTATAGTAAAGGAGATACTATTGAAGTTAATGTTATAACTGATTTTTATAGTGAAGATGGAATATTTAATAAAGCAGATATACAAATATATTATAATCCTTATGTATTTGAATTATTACCTGATTATAATGATGAAAGTGTTTATATTGAAGATGGGTATAAGATAACTAATTTTAATACATATTCTTCTATTATTGATTTTAGTATTCAAAATGTTACTGGTAAAAATATGTATGTAAATGGTGGTGATATACTTATAAGTAAGTTAAAGTTTAAAGTAAAAGATACAGCACCAAATGGGTACGCATCTATTGAATTAATTGGTAATAATAGTAACTTTTATGTAAAAGGTGATAATGAATCATTTCCATGTAATAATAGTAAACTTTATTATAATATAGTAGATAATGCTAAAATAAATATAGATTCTACATTATCTGGAATATTTTTATACACTGATAAAGAAATATTTATTGATATGAAACCTAATGTTACAACTTATAATATTGACGTGGATTATAAAAATGTTACGTATTATCCATATTGTTCATCAAGTGAATGTGAGTTTACTTTTAATCCTAAAAATGCTAATGAGTCTAGTCATGTATTAAAAGAAGGCAAAAATGTTATAAAAATTATTAATGATGTAGATGGTGTTAAAACAACATATACTTTGAATATTAATTGTGCTAAAAAAACAGAAGATGTTCAATATAAATTTCCTAGTTTAAAGAGATTAACTGTTGAAAATTTTAAATTTTTAGAAGAATTTAAAGAAAGTGTTTATACTTATCATTTAGTAGTACCAAGTACTGTTGATAGTTTGTTAATAGACTATGATGCTGATAATGATGTTAATGTTGAAATAATTGGTAATGAAAATTTTGTAACAGGTGAAAATATAGTAAGAATAAAAACTAATAATGATTATGATGAAGGTAATTATTATATAGTTGTTACTAAAACAAAAAAAGAAGAAGATACTAAAATACCTGATATAAAAGAAGATGATGAAAAGAAAGATGAAGTAGTTAAGAAAACAAATAATAAATATATTTTAATAGGACTATTTTCAATATTAATAGTTTTAAGTTATATTCTATATGATATATTTTATAGTAGAAAGAAAAAGTTAAAAGAAGAAAGTACTACTGATGATATGAGTACAAATGAAGAAACTGATAATGAAGAAAATGATGTAGATGAAACTAATGATAAAGAGTGATAGAGTTATTTATCATTCTTTTTTGTAGACTACAATTTATAAAAATAAATTGTGATAGTGCTTTTTATTATTACTTTTATTTTGATGTAAATTATATTATAATTAAGATGGTGATGATATGAAAAAAGATTATATTATAGATGGAAATGAAGCATGTGCGCTTGGAGCATATCTTTTTAGTGAAATATGTGGTATTTATCCAATTACACCTGCAAGTCCAATGGCAACTTTAACTGATAAATGGAGTAATGAAGGAAAAAAGAATCTATTTGATGATACAGTTAAAGTAGTAGAAATGCAAAGTGAAGCAGGAGCTGTTGCGGTAACACATGGAGCATTACAAGCAGGATGTCTTGGTACAACATTTACAGCTTCACAAGGATTACTTTTAATGATACCTACAATGTATAAAATGGCAGGAGAAATGTTACCAGGTGTTATACATGTTGCTGCTAGAAGTTTAGCTACTCATGCATTATCAATATTTGGTGACCATCAAGATATTTATGCTACTCGTAGTACTGGATTTTGTATGTTATCATCTTCCTCTGTTGAAGAAGCATACTATATGAGTATTATTTCACATTTAAGTGCGATTGAAGGAAGTCTTCCATTCTTACATTTCTTTGATGGATTTAGAACTAGTCATGAACTTAATAAAGTTTCACTTGTTGATACTGAAGAAATAAGAAAATTAATTGATTATAAAAAAGTATATGAATTTAAAAATAGAGCGTTAAACATTGGAAAAGAAATAACAAGAGGTACTTCTGAAACAGGAGATGTGTACTTTCAAAATACTGAAGTAAGAAATAAGTATTATAATGATATGCCAGATATTGTTAATAGATATATGGAAAAGATAAACGCTTTAGCATTTACTGATTATAAGCCATTTAATTATTATGGTAAAAAAGATGCATCTGACATAATTATTGCGATGGGAAGCGTATGTTCCACTATTAGAACAGTTGTTGATATATTAAATAAAAAAGGATATAGAGTTGGAATGATAGAAGTTCATCTTTATAGACCATTTAGTACTAAATATTTATTAAATGTATTGCCTAAATCAGTAGAAAGAATTGCTGTTCTTGATAGAACAAAAGAACCTGGAAGTACAGGAGAACCATTGTACCTAGATATAATGGAAGCACTTAAGAAAAAGAATATAAGTATATATGGAGGAAGATATGGTCTTTCTTCTAAAGATGTGCCACTTAAAGATATAAATGCTGTATTTGAAAATTTATTTAGTGATAATCCTAAAAACAATTTTACAATTGGTATAAATGATGATGTTACTCATTTAAGTTTAGAGCCAAAAGAAATTGAAGTACAAAGAGACTATAAAGAGATAAAAGTATATGGATTTGGTTCTGATGGTATGGTTGGTGCCTCTAAAAACTTTATCAAAGTACTAGGTGAAATAAAAGATAATTATGTTCAAGGGTACTTTGAATATGATTCTAAAAAGAGTGGTGGCACAACTATATCACATTTAAGAGTAGGACCTACTAAAATAGAAGCACCTTATTTCTTAACTTCACCTGACTTTGTAGTTGTATCAAAAGATGTATATCTAAATAATTATCATTTACTTAAAGATATAAAGAATGGTGGAATACTTTTAATATCAAGTGATAAGACGGATGAAGAATTAAATAATTTGATAAATAATGATAATAAGAAAGAAATTATAAATAAAAATATTAAAGTATATATTGCTTCACTTGATAAATTAAATAAGAAATATAATTTACATGGTAAGATTAATAATATCATGTGTACATATATGTTTAAGATTGCAGGATATGGTAGAAATGAAATAGATGCATTTAAGAAGCTTGTTACTAAAACCTATAGTAGTAAGGGAAATGATGTAGTAGAAAATAATATAAATGCGATAGATGAATCTCTTAAGTATTTAGAAGTTATTGATAATAAAATATTTACAATCACACAAGACAAAGATATTGTAAATAATTTGACAAGTGAAATGTTACATTTACGTGGTAATATGATGAGTGTTAGTAACTTTATTGATCATGCTGATGGTACTTTTGAAGGAGGAACTGCTAAAAGTGATAAGAGAAAAGTTAGTCCTTTTGTACCAAAGTGGTGTAAAGAAAATTGTATAGAATGTAATCAATGTTCATTTGTATGTCCTCATGCATGTATAAGACCATTCTCACTTACTGATAACGAATTATTACTTGCTCATATTGATAAAGATGAAACAATAAAGAGTTTAGGTGAAGAAAATAAGAATTTCTATATATCAGTTTCAGAAGCAAACTGTACAGGTTGTGGACTATGTATGAAAGCATGTCCTGGTAAGAATCAAGAAAAGGCATTAGAAAGTGGTAAATATAGTGAAAGGTTAGATAAAATAAGTGATTATTTATTTAATAATGTTGAAAATGATACACCATTTAATAAATATACAGTAAAAGGAATTGGATTTAAGAAGCCTTATTTTGAATTTAGTGGTGCTTGTGCTGGATGTGGTGAAGCAGCTTATATAAAATTATTAACTGAATTATATGGTAAAAATATGGTTATTGCTAATGCGACAGGATGTTCATCAATATATGGTGGTAGTCTTCCATTAACACCATATAAGATTCCATGGATGAATTCATTATTTGAAGATAATGCTGAATTTGGATTTGGAATTCATATGTCTTATAAAAAGATGAGAGAGAGAATTAAAGACATAATGTATCAAACAAGAGATATTGTTTTACCTGAAATAAAGGCAACATTCAAGTTATGGATAGACAATATGGAAGATGATGATTTAACTCTTGCGATTAAAAATAAACTTATGGAATCTGAAATACCTAATGAATTAAGAGAACTTATAGATTATATACCATCTCGCAAAGTATGGATTTTAGGTGGAGATGGATGGGCTTATGATATAGGTTATGGTGGACTTGATCATGTGCTTCATAGTAATGAAGATATCAATATAATGGTTCTTGATACAGAAGTATATTCAAATACAGGTGGTCAAAAATCAAAGTCAACACGTATGGGAGGAGTAGCTGAATTCTCATCAAATGGTAAACATGAAAATAAGAAAGATTTATTTAAAATAGCAATGGCTATACCAAATGTATATGTTGCGTCTATCTCACTTGGAGCTAATATGATGCAGACACTAAAAGTATTAAAAGAAGCATATGAACATAATGGACCATCTCTAATAATCGCATATAGTCCATGTATAGAACAAGGTATAATAGGCGGGCTTAATAATTCAATTGATGAACAAAAACTTCTTGTAGAAGTAGGATACAATTTACTTATGAGATACAATCCTGAAACAAATACTTTAACAGTAGATTCAAAAGAACCAGACTTCACTAATTATGATGCAGTATTTAGAAGTGAACTTCGTTATAAGAATTTAGAAGTTAAGAATGAAGATGAGTATCATGAATTATATGAATTAAATAAAAATTATGCTTTAGAAAGATATAACTATTTTAAAGATTTGGAAAATAAACAATGACATATAATTTTGATATAAATAATAGAGCATTTAATGCGATTAAAAATAGAACTAAAAGAGTAGAAATAAGATGTACTAAAATAGGTAATAATCATTTTGATTATAGTGTTTTAAAACCTAATGATTACATAATATTTGAATCTAATGGTGAAAAGATTAAATGTTTAATTGAAGAAATAAATCATTATAAAACAGTAGAAGAATTATTAACACTTGAAGGAACAAGATATACATTATCTTCTACTAATGATTTTAATGAAGGAGTTAAATCTATAAATAGTTTAGATGGATACACTGAATCTATAAAAGTAAATGGAGTGTATGCTATACATATAAAATATATAAATAACTTGTAAATAAAAAGTGTTGATTATTTGTCAGCACTTTTCTTATACTTAATTCCTTGATAAGAATCTCTCTTTACCATTTCTTTATCTATATCATTTAAAACACAAAATTTCTTAAATAACCATTTTGGTTCAATAGTGAGTTCTTTTATTGGATCACCTGTTATTCTATTAACAACAATATCTTCACGTAAATATTCTAGTTCATCACATACTATATCAATATATTCTTCTTTAGTAAGAATATGAAAATGAGTAAGATTATACATTTTTTCAAGTGGTGTTCCTTTTAATATAAATAACATATGTATTTTAATACCTTGTATATCTAAAGATGAAACGTATTTTATTGTTTCAATCATATCTTCTTTTGTTTCGTATGGTAGACCATTAATTACATGAACAACTACATCTATATTTCTTTTTCTAAGTTCATGAATACATTCATTAAAGCATTCTAAAGTGTGACCTCTATTAATTAATTTAGCGGTCTTTTCATGTATAGTTTGAAGACCTATTTCAACAACAAGATTAGTTCTTTTAGAAAGTTCTTCTAAATAATCGTAAACTTCAGGAGTAATACTATCAGGTCTAGTTGCAATATTTAAACCAATTACACCTGGAATATTTAGTATACTTTCATAACATTCTTTTAATTTATTAAGTGGAGCATAAGTATTAGTATCTGCTTGAAAATAACCTATATATTTACTATCTTTCCATTTATGTTCCATAGTTTCTTTTACAATATTAAATTGTTCGGTAAGTGGTATATTTCTATTTTCACCACTACCATTTAAACAATAAATACAACCACTACCGTTCTTTTTATTAGGACAACCAAAACCAGCATTTAAACTCACTTTAAATACTTTAGAATTATATTTATTTCTATAATAATAATTTAATGTATAATATCTTTTATTATCATTAGA
>ULVL01001890.1_pt1 | contig 12866 bp, 10 predicted proteins | sample 1959381 | NCBI WGS metagenome assembly ULVL01 (sample SAMEA4835785, study PRJEB28245) | human gut metagenome | biome: gut microbiome; material: fecal sample | place: Denmark | collected 2008
TCAGTTCTCCCAAGTCGAACTTCCTAAATTATTCATGTTATGAAAGATGAAACAAGAATCCGTAGCGCCGCAGGGCGCAAGGTGCTGGCGGACCCGCGTACGCACCGCTATTATCTCTGTCTCAATGACAGTGAGAACGAGAAGTTTCTCACGATGTTTGAACAGTCCGGCATGAAGAACAAGGCCGAATTTATCTTTGCCCGCATCTTCGGCTGAGAGTTCAAGGTAGTGAGGATTGATAAGGAAGCGCAGGAATATTATGCCCGGCTGACCGCTTTCTATCAGCAGTTCCGCCGTATCGGAAACAACTACAACCAATGTGTAAAGACCATCCATACCATTTATGGGGAAAAGAAATCGCTTGCCTTCCTTTATAAACTGGCCGAAGAAACCCGCAAACTGGAGGAACTCTGCAAACAGATTATCGAACTGACAAAACGGTACGAAAAAGAGTATCTCACTAAAAAGGAATAACATCATGGTGCCGAATATCACATCCGGCAGTTCATTCTATGGAGTGATTGCCTATAATAAGATAAAGGTGGACGAAGGTATGGCAAAGGTATTGTGACATCCCAAAATTGCGGCTGACACTTCGGGCAATGTGCCGATTGAACACTGCGTGCAGGCTTTTGAGCCTTACATCGCACTCAACTCGCACGTCCGGAAACCGGTTATCCACATCTCCCTGAACCCATCCCCGAAAGACATTCTTTCGGAAGAGCAGATGACCGTATTGGCTCAGGAGTTCATGGAAAACTTCGGTTACGGGAACCAGCCCTATATTGCATGGCTGCATGAAGACATAGACCGCAAGCACATGCACATCGTATCGGTACGTATTGATGAAACCGGAGAAAAAATAGACCATAACCGGGAAGCTATCCGGGCACAGAACATCTGCCGTGAAATGGAAGTGAAGTACGGGCTTCATCCCACACTCGGAGAACACGGTGAGAGGGAACTATCATCCCTACAAAAAGTGGACTATGCGAAAGGAGACGTGAAAGCACAGGTAAAGCATACCGCCCGAACCTTGCTGGAATGTTACAACTGTCACTCGCTTGCCGAATATGGCACTCTTCTGAACCTGTATAACGTAACCGTTTATGAAGTCAGGGGAAGTGTGGACGGGAAGGAATACCACGGTATTATGTACGGAGCTTTGGATGATAACGGACAGCAGGTGGGAACACCTTTCAAGTCCAGCAAGTTCGGTAAGGCATTCGGTTATGAAGCACTGCAAAAGAAGTTTGCCGCTTCTACTGAAAAGGTGAAAAGGAACAGCCTTGCCGAAAGGACAAGACAGGAAGTCATTAAAGCCATGCAGGACATCGGCACGAAAGAGGATTTCGCCCGAAAGCTGAAAGAGGCGGATATAGAGACGGTTTACCGTATCAATCCCGAAGGACGTCTGTACGGCATCACTTTCATAGACCATACCAGCCGGACAGTGCTTAACGGCTCGCGTCTGGGCAAGGCCTTTTCAGCCAATGTGTTCAACGAATTGTTCAACAATCCGGATGCGGACCGTACAAGGCTGATACCACCGCCGGAGCAGGATACACCCCGGCCGGAACAAGATACGAAAGAAAGACTGGAAAGGAAGGAATACCGGCAGCAGGAAAATCAAGGCTATCAGAGTGAACTGTCCGGCAGTCTGATTGATACGTCCGCACTCGGTGCCATTGACATTTTCTCCCTACTCATGGAAGATGACCATACGCACGAGTACATCGATCCGGCCTTCCGCTTCGGACGCAGGAAAAAGAAGAAGCGCAGGCGCAAATTATAATATAATTAAGGTATAGAACAAAAAGTCGAATTTTAACAGTTACAATTATGCAGAATGAAGATGATTTAAGAGGTCTTGCCAAAGTCACGGACTTTATGCGGGCCGTCAGTTTTCTATTTTTGGCGATACACATCTATTGGTTTTGTTACGGCTGGCTACACGAAATGGGCTGGACGCTTGATATTGTGGACAGGATACTGTCCAATTTCCAGCGTACCACAGGACTGTTCTCGTCCCTTCTTTACACCAAACTGTTTTGTGTCCTCTTCCTCGGTCTGTCCTGCATGGGCAACCAGGGGGTAAAGAAGCATGAAATCACATGAAGGAAAATAATTATTGCGGCCATAGCGGGTGCCATACTCTTTTTCCTGAACTGGTGGTTACTGTCCATTGACGCATCATCCGGTGTATGCGCCATACTTTATACCGTGACATTGGCCGGCGGTTTCTTCTGCCTGTTGGCATCCGGTTTATGGATTAGCCGTCTGTTGAAGAACAATTTGCTGGAGGACGTTTTCAATACCGAAAATGAATCGTTCATGCAGGAAACCCGCCTTATGGAAAACGAGTATTCCATTAACCTGCCGACCAAATTCTGGTACGGGAGAAAGGAATGGAAAGGCTGGATAAACGTGGTGAATCCTTTCCGGGCCAGCATGATTTTAGGTACACCGGGTAGCGGAAAATCGTATGCCGTGGTCAATAATTACATAAAGCAGGCAATAGAGAAGTCCTATGCTCTTTATATATACGACTTTAAATTTGATGACCTGTCGGTTATTGCCTATAACCACCTGATTAAGTACAGACACCGCTATAAGATACCGCCCAAGTTCTACGTGATAAATTTCGATAACCCACGCAAGAGCCATCGCTGTAACCCGCTGGCACCGGAACTGATGACGGATATTTCAGACGCTTACGAGTCGTCGTACACCATAATGCTTAACCTCAATAAGTCGTGGGTGCAAAAACAAGGGGACTTCTTCGTAGAATCCCCGATTGTATTGTTTACGGCGATAATATGGTTCTTGAAGTTGTATGAAAATGGCAAGTATTGTACGTTCCCTCATGCGATAGAACTATTGAACAAAAGGTACGAGGATGTATTCACCATTCTGACAAGCTATCCCGAACTTGAAAACTATTTGAGCCCGTTTATTGATGCGTGGAAAGGCGGTGCCAGTGAGCAGTTAATGGGACAGATTGCATCTGCCAAAATCCCGCTTTCCCGACTGATAAGCCCGCAACTCTACTGGGTGATGTCCGGCAGTGACTTTACGCTGGATATTAATAATCCCAAAGAGCCTAAGGTTTTATGTGTGGGCAACAATCCCGATAGAATTTCTATTTATGGAGCAGCTTTAGGTCTGTATAACTCCCGTATTGTGAAGTTAATAAACAAGAAGAAGCAAATGAAAAGCTGTGTGATAATTGACGAGTTACCCACCATTTTCTTTAAAGGTCTGGATAATCTGATTGCCACGGCACGAAGTAATAAAGTGGCGGTTGTGTTGGGCTTTCAGGACTTCAGCCAGTTAAAGCGCGATTACGGAGACAAGGAAGCTGCTGTAATCATGTCAACTGTTGGTAATGTTTTCAGCGGCCAGGTGGTAGGTGAAACCGCCAAAACACTGTCGGAGAGGTTCGGAAAAATTCTTCAAAAGCGGGAATCCATGAGCATCAACCGTAACGATACGTCCACTTCCATCAGCACCCAACTGGACAGTCTGATACCTGCCAGCAAAATCAGTACGTTATCGCAAGGTATGTTTGTCGGTGCGGTAGCCGATAACTTCGGTGAGACAATCGAGCAGAAGATTTTCCATGCGCAGATAGTGGTGGACAATGAAGCCGTACAGAAAGAGACGGCGGCCTATCAACCCATTCCCGAAATCAGCAGCTTTCTGGATGAGAACGGCAATGATACAATGGAGCAACAGATACAGGCCAACTACCGGCAAATCAAGCAGGATATTGTGGAACTGGTAGAAAACGAACTGATCCGCATAGAGAATGACCCGGAACTCAAACATCTGTTGGGAGAGAATGGAAATTAAAATTATAATGACATTAATAGGGAATATATCGAATAAGGTTTTTAGGGTACCGATTTTCAACAATCCAGTTCCTTATTCTATATAAATTCTAATATTGAATAAAAAAAGCACTACTTCTTGTTAATGATACTACAAGAATAGTGCTTTTTATCTTATAACGATTTTCAAAATACCTTTTTAAGTTTCTCCCACAATACATTAGGATTAATTCCGACTCCCAAAGGTCCCATGCCTAAATTAATGGAAGAAAGCAGGCTGCTATTTTGTTTATCAATAGACTCTGCAATATGATTAATTGTTCCCATCAGGTCTGTAACATTTACCATTGCACTTTTTTTTATAAAATTCAACAATTCTATAGAAGGTGGTAAAAGCCCTATTGAAATCAATAAACTAATAGCTGTATTAACAATCTCCGTCCCCCATTCTTTCCTAAACTTCGCACTTAAACAAATTTTCCATAGCAATGATTGTGCCTTTAAAGAATAATTGGAAATTTTATCTACATCAGGAGGTAATAGCAAGTATTCGATATAATAATCAACCGTAAATGGCTGCTTGATATGAGTAATGAATTTAATCATTTGTAAGGGGATATTCTCCACCGTTACATCCATATATTGTAGTAAACTGGAACACGATGCAATATTATTCACTACTTCATAAGTATCTATACTCTCATTTGAAAAATTAAATCCATCTTCATTTATTGTACAATATGTAGCAACAACATCAAGACTTTTATCCTTGAATAAAAAAATGCGAATACCTTTTGACCTATAGAAGTAATTCATTCTACCAAAGGCAGAGCCATAAATTCCATCATAAAGTATAATTCCCTTTTGAGGATAAAATGATATATATTTATCTTTCGTTTTCGAGGACTTACTTCTTTCATTTTGAAGCTCCTCTATAGATTGGCTAATGCGTAGTGGTATTTTTTGCATTATGCTATTTTGAGAAGTAAGTAACTCTATACTTCTATTAAAAGATATAACATCCAATTCCCTATTCATACCTAAAGCTTTAAGAACGGCGGCCACAAGTAATTTTTCTAAAACATCTTTTGTTACCATATGATATAATCTTAAAAATCAATACCTCATATGCAAATATAATCAAACCAAATGAATGATAGATGATTATAATTCATATTTTTAAATAACAGCTATTATTTTCGGAAACGCCATTTTCCGCCAAATCCCGCCATTCCTTTCCGCCATCCCCGGAACTGTAATAACCTATCAATTAAACCTCTACATTCGCACCGACGGGCTAAGGTTTACCCGATATTGATTAATTATTGTATCACTTAAACTATTAATTTTATGGCTAAGAAAAAACAAGAGCAACAAGAGCAGAGTCAGGACGAGCATGTAATGGCAGTCCTTGACAAGAGAACGAACAAGACCGCAGTCATCTCCAAGATGAACGAACAGGACGGCAGCATCGAAGTCGTACCGCCGGACAAAAAGAACAACAACAGTTTTCTCAAACTGGACCGTACCACACCTCTGGAACTGTTCTTCACGAATTTCAAGAACCAGTACCAAAATCCCACAAGCTTCAGTTTCTTCCTTGTACCACTTGCCGTTTTGGACAAGACACTGAACGCGGTCATCCAGATTCGGAAAGGGGAAGACCCCGGACCGGACGGCAAGAAACTGGTAGAAAACAGCGAACTCAACGACGAGGGACGTATCGCCAAACTGGCCCGGCGGTATAAGTTTGATGAGCACCAGCTGCCGTGGAAAGATCTGAACGCACTTGGTCTTGACAAGGAGACTCTGTTCAACAACCATTGCATGGGAGAACTTCTCAAAGGAAGAATCACTTCCACCGCACTGCCCATCAGCAAGGAGATAAACGGAGAAAAGAAAGATTTGGGCGAGGCCTGTTTCATGTGTGTGAAAGGTGCGGACGGCAAAGTGGAACTCAAGACACTCACCCGTCTGGACAAGCCCCAATATGATTTGCCGGTCTATAAAGGCGTATTCACGGATGAAGAGAAGGACAAACTGGCCGAAACGGGTACGTTGGGAGGAATCAAGGAAATGAAGGACACGCTTACCGGAAATGTCTGCAAATGCTATGTCAGTTTCCACGAGTCCACCAACCGCATCATCACCATGCCCGTGGATGCCATCAAAATCCCGGACTACATTTATGGGAAGAGACTGGACGACAAGCAGAAGCAGATACTCGCTTCAGGTGGCGAAGTCCCCATCAATGACATACAGCGCAAGAACGACACCATGCTTTCCGGTGTGGCCTATGTCGATCCGACCATAAGGGACATCGCATTCAAACAGTCCGACAAGCAGCTGAAGGTCAGCGATACGATTCTGGGAGCCAAGATAACCCCCGAACAGAAAAAGATACTGGAGAATCACGGAATGGTATTCATTGAGAACATGCGCAATCCCAAGACCAGACAGCTGTTCTCGGATGATGTGCGTTTCAGCAACAAGAGCAACAACCTGCTCATAGGACGCAATGCCCGTGAATACAAGCCGGCGGTTGAAAACCCCAAAAACGACAGGAAACAAGAAACAAAGCAGACGGCCCGCCATGTCGTATCTCCCAGACCGCAGGCCAGAAAGAACAGCCTCTCGTTCTCGTAATCCGGCAGCAGGCGGAACGTTTACCGAATCCATATACCCGGTTTCCTCTCAGGTTACCGGGTATGTCACAAATTATTTCCCCATTCAAAATCCAATGACAACAGATGATGATTACACAACATGACAACAACGGAGAACTGTCCTGCTTCAAGTCAGCTCTCCTTTTTTATTTGAGAGAAAGCCATCCGCACATGGCCGATGACAAGGCATTCATCCGGGAGCGTGCGGACAGTGCCGCAGAGGCTTACGAACATGCCATACGTGACGGCCTATCCGTCAGGCAGGCTTTGGAACAGGCTGACGCCGTTCTCTATCAGGACTTGCGCTTTTCCCGGTTCGATACGGTTTTCGAGGCCGTATCGGAGTGGTTTCCCGAAGTACGGCCCGAAAGACGGACGGATTTCTGCCTGAAGGTATTGTCGCCCGCAGAGGCGGTATTCGGCAAATATTCCATAGACGACAGGTTTGAATCATCTCCGGCCTGTCATACACTTACCGTTGAACTTACAGGTTTCATACAATCCTATATAGAACAATATGGCATATAACAGACGACAACATCTGGCGGACAACATAGCCGCACTTGAACTGATATTCATGCGTCCGGAGTTCTCTCTTACAGAACAGGGACGCAAGGTCTTGAACGGTTATTCGGGTTTCGGAGGACTGAAGTGCATCCTGAATCCGGCGGAGAAAGATACGGACATAGAAAAATGAAGGTCGGACAAAGAACTGTTTCCCCAGGTCCGGCTGCTGCATGAACTTCTGCGTGAGTATTCCAAAGATGAGAAAGAATACAAGTCATACGTCCAAAGTCTTAAGAATTCCGTCCTTACAGCCTTTTACACACCCGAGCCGGTGGTAACGGCCATGCAGGAAGCCCTGCTGATACCGGAAATCCGCCCGGAACGTTTTCTTGACCCTTCCGCCGGAACGGGCATGTTCATCAGCACTCTGAAGGATGTCCCCGAAATCCATTGCTTCGAGAAGGACAGGCTGACGGGAAGGATACTCTCATCCCTCTATCCGGAAAGCAAGGTGAACATAGAGGGTTTCCAGTCCATACAGCCTTATTATAACGGCTACTTCGATGTTGTTTCTTCCAATATCCCGTTTGGGAATACCAGGATTTATGACCGGGACTTTGACCGGAGTGACGACCCGGTGCGCAAATCCTCACTCGCTGCCGTACACAACTATTTCTTTCTCAAAGGCATGGATACGCTGCGCGAAGGCGGGATACTGGCCTATATCACGACTTCGGGCGTCATGGACTCGCCACAGAACCGTCCCGTCAGGGATTGGCTGGTAAACCATGCCAATCTCGTTTCTACCATCCGTCTGCCGGACAATCTGTTTACCGATGCGGGTACGGAAGTGGGCAGCGACCTGATCGTATTGCAGAAGAATACCCGAAAATCGGAACTGACCGAAAAGGAACGGAACTTTATTGAAACCCGTCTTATATCGGGCAGTATCAATATCAACAACAGCTATGCCGATTTGGACCATATCATCCATACTTCCGTATCCATGGGTAAAAACATGTACGGACAACCGGCCATGAATTTTATCCATGAAGGGGGTATCGGAGCCATTTCCGAACATCTCAGGCTATTATTGGCCCAAGATGTGGGAAACCATCTTGACCGGAAACTTTATGAAGAAAACCTGTCCCGTTCCACCGTTTCCACTGCCCTGAAAACCGGACCGGAAGTTCCACCGGAAACAACAGCAGTGGAGCACCGGCAGGAGATGCAGGAAGAAAGTCTCCTTTCCACCAAGCCTTATGAACCCATGCTTAATCTGTTTGCCGCCTATGCGGACGAGGAGGAAGCGGAGGTGCAGATGATGGAAAGCCGGCCATCACCGGGCCGGACAGCGTCGGCATCCCGCAAAAGAAAAGGAAACGAACCGGAAATGTTCAATCTGTTCTCGCAAGAGAACATGTATGATGAAGCCGTCTCACAAGAAGAAATGACCGGGGAACAGGCGGCAGCGGAAGCGAAATGGCAGGAACGAAATGACCGGGGAACAGGCGGCAGCGGAAGCGAAATGGCAGGAACGCAGACTACGGTTCGAGGAAGAACGGAAAAAAGAAACGGAACCACGTCCGTTTACCGGAGAAATACGCCCCGAATACAAGAACGGCTCTCTCGTGAAAGCCGGTGAGCAATACGGATATTTGCAGGGATTGGGTACTCCCGAAGTACAGTTCCATCCGCTCAGGCTGACTGTCACACAACAATACCGGGCCGCCTACTATATCCCGCTCCGTGAAGCCTACCACAATCTCTACAATGTGGAAGCCGAAACGGAAACCGAACAGCCGGAACTAAGGGAGGAACTGAACCGGCAGTATGACCGTTTCCACCGCATGTTCAGGGAGCTGAACGGAAAGGACAACGCCAAGTTCCTGCTGTTGGATGCAGGAGGACGGGAAATGCTCTCATTGGAGCGTTCCGTCAACGGGAAGATACAGAAGGCGGACATATTCACCGTGCCCGTATCGTTCAACGCCAATGAAGTGACACATGTGGATACACCGCAGGAAGCCCTTGCGGCATCCCTGAACAAGTTCGGCGAGGTCAATCTGGAATATATGGAGAATCTCTGCGACATCGGCAGGCAGGAACTGCTCGAACAGCTGGAAGAGCGCATCTTCTACAATCCCATGATGAAGAGCCATGAAATCAAGGACCGTTTCATAGCGGGCAATGTGATCGCCAAAGCAGAATGGATAGAGAACCACCTGAGAGACTATCCCGATGACGGAGCGAGCAGAAAATCATTGGAGGCCCTTCGGAAAGCCATACCGGAGCCCATAAGTTTTGAACAGCTTGACTTCAACCTGGGGGAACGGTGGATACCCATGTCCGTATATGAGGAATTCGCCGGATACCTCTTCGAGACAAAGGCCCATATCCACTATACGGAATCCATCGACGAATTCAGCGTAAGCTTCGAGAGCACCAACGCGAACATCACCGACAGATATTATGTGAAAGGGGAAAAGAGAGGCTATTACGGAAACGACCTGCTGAAACATGCGCTGCACAACACCGTACCCGACATAACCAAGACCGTACAGGACAAGGAGGGCAATGACATTAAGGTACGGGATGCGGAGGCCATCCAGCTTGCCGACACCAAAATCAACGAGATACGTTCCGCCTTCACCGGCTGGCTGAATGAACAGCTGCCCGAATTCAAGCAGAACCTTGCGGACATGTACAACCGCAAGTTCAACTGCTATGTACGTCCCGATTACGACGGTTCCCTGCAAAGCTTCCCGTTCCTTGACCTGAAAGGGCTGGGCATACCGTCCCTGTACGACAGCCAGAAAAATGCCGTATGGATGCTGAAGATGAACGGAGGCGGGATAATCGACCATCAGGTAGGTACGGGCAAAACCCTTATCATGTGTATAGCCGCCTTTGAGATGAAACGTCTCGGACTGGCGAACAAGCCGATGATTATCGGACTCAAAAGCAATGTGCATGACATAGCCGACACGTTCAAGAGGGCCTATCCGAATGCCAGAGTGCTGTATCCGGGCAAGGAGGACTTTACGCCGGAGAAGCGTGTCGGAATATTCCATGACATCAAGAACAACAACTGGGACTGCATCATCCTGACACACGACCAGTTCGGGAAAATACCCCAGTCCCCCGAAATACAGCAGGAAATATATACGCAGGAAATAGACAGCATCGAAGAGAATCTCGCCGTATTCGAGCAGCAGGGCAATGAAGTGACCGGCTGGATAAAGAAGGGGCTGGAAAGAAGAAAGGAAAACCTTGAGGCCAAACTTGAAAAGCTGGAACAGGATATAAAGGACCGGACGGATGATGTTACAGATTTCAGGCAGATGGGCATCGACCACCTCTTCGTTGACGAATCGCACAATTTCAAGAACCTGATGTTCAACACACGCCATGCGAGGGTTTCCGGCCTGGGCAATCCCGAAGGAAGCATGAAGGCCATGAACATGCTTTTCGCCATCCGTACCATACAGGAGCGTACGGGCAGGGATTTGGGGGCCACTTTCTTGTCCGGTACGACCATCTCCAACAGCCTGACAGAACTCTATCTCCTTTTCAAGTATCTCCGTCCGAAGGAAATGGAGCGGCAGGGGATTACCTGTTTTGACGGTTGGGCGGCCGTCTATGCGAAGAAAAGCACGGACTTTGAATTTTCAGTGACCAACCAGGTGGTGCAGAAAGAGCGTTTCCGCTATTTTATCAAGGTGCCGGAACTCGCCAATTTTTATGCGGAGATAACCGATTACAAAACGGCCGAGGACGTAGGGGTTGACAGGCCGGAACTCAACGAGCAACTCTATCACATACCGCCCACTCCCCAGCAGGAGATTTTCATTCAAAAACTGATAAAGTTCGCTGAAACCGGGGATGCGACCTACATAGACAGGGAGCCTCTGTCCGAAGCGGAGGAGAAGGCACAGATGCTGATCGCCACCAACTACTCGAACAAGATGTCGCTTGACATGCGGCTGATAGACCAGCAGTACGGCGACAGTCCGGGAAACAAGGCGTCCCATTGCGCGGCCAAGATTGCGGAGTATTACTACAAATATCTTGACCAGAAAGGCACACAGTTCATTTTTTCAGACTTGAGTACCTATAAACCCGACCAGTGGAACATCTACAGTGAGATAAGGCGCAAACTCGTGGAAGACCATAATATCCCGGAAAAGCAGATAAAGTTCATTCAGGAGGCGAACAGCGACAACGCACGCAAGGAACTGTTCAAGGATATGAATTCCGGGCGCATCCGTTTCCTTTTCGGTTCCACACAGAAACTGGGAACGGGTGTCAACGCGCAGGAACGTGCCGTGGCCATCCATCATCTGGACATACCCTGAAGGCCGTCCGATCTGGAGCAGCGCAACGGACGCGCGGTGAGAAAAGGCAATATCATCGCCAAGCAGTACGCCGGCAACAAGGTGGACTGCTATATCTATGCGGTGGAGAAGTCACTGGACAGCTACAAGTTCAACCTGCTGCAAAACAAGCAGGTGTTCATCAACCAGCTCAAAAGCCGCAATCTGGCCGCCCGTACCATTGACGAGGGGGCGATTGACGAAAACGGAGGCGGCAGTTTCAGCGAATACGTGGCCATCCTTTCAGGCAACGACGACCTGCTGGAAAAGGCGAAGCTGGACAAGAAACTGGCGGTCCTCGAAAGCGAGAGGCAGGCATTCCACCGTAACAAGGGAAACGCGAAAGGCAAGCTGAATGAAAGGACTTCGGGAATAGAAAAAAACAATGCCTTTATCGGGCGTTTCACCAGGGACTGGGAATATTTCAACAAGGTGGCCCCCGCAGATGCGAAAACCGGACTCCGTCCCAATCCCCTGAAACTGGACGGTGTGGATTCGGACAACGTGGAGATACTCGGCAACCGGCTTGCCGCAATCAACCGGAATGCCCGGACGGAGGATGACTATATGAAAATCGGGACCCTGTTCGATTTCCGCATCCTTGTCCGTACCGAAAGGACCTGTGAGGGGGACATGCAGGCTTTGCAGAACAAGTTCATGGTCGAGGGGCTGGACGGTATCAAATATACCTACAACAACGGTTATATTGCCAAAGACCCGAAACTGGCCGTCATGAACTTCATCAATGCGCTGGAACGCATTCCCGCCATGATAGAGAAACGGGAGCAGGAAAACGCGGAGCTGTCGAAGGACATCCCGGTCCTTCAGGAGATTGTGGCGGCTTCATGGCCCAAGGATGCGGAAATCAAGCGGCTGAATGAGGAACTTGCCACGCTGAACCGGAAAATACAGCTTACCATAAAACCGGCAGGCGGGCATGAAAGCGGAACGGATGACGGAACGGAAATGAAAGGACAGAAAGCGACAGGCGAAAGTGACGATAAACCGGACCTGCCACGGAAGGCAAGGCATGTACCCCCAATGGAAATTGCCACCCCGTCAAACGGACTGAAAAAAATATCCTAAGTTTGCCGTAAAGAGCCGCTTTTCAGGAAATGACAAAGGTATGGCCGGCACCCGGATAAATCCGGTCTGCCGGCCATACTCTTATCTGTAATGGGAAGAAGGGCACTCCGTCATTCCTCTTCCTCAAAGGAAAGGCTTTCCACCTGTCTGTTAATAACCTTCCAGTCAATGGAATCCTTCAGATTGATTATATCCACAATCGAATAATGCCTGGTCCCGTTCTCCTCTTCCGCAAAACGCAGCCGTCCGCTCAAACGCTGCTTCTCAATCTCTGCCGGATCGAGGTTTATCAGCTCACAAACCTCATCGGGCAGCATGGAGAGTTCTACACAGTTATCCTCACAGATATGTTGCAGCACGGCCAACATGTTGAGGGACTTCTTGTAACTTCTCACGAG
>ULVL01064927.1_pt1 | contig 12809 bp, 13 predicted proteins | sample 1959381 | NCBI WGS metagenome assembly ULVL01 (sample SAMEA4835785, study PRJEB28245) | human gut metagenome | biome: gut microbiome; material: fecal sample | place: Denmark | collected 2008
TAGTATGCGTGCAACGGGACTGGAGGATGGTGAATATACTCTGGGAGGACAGCCGGTTACCGTCAGAGGCAATCTGGCTACCCTGCATGACGGCACGATCGCCGGATCGGCGACGAATCTGATGGATTGTATGCGATTTGTAGTAAAAACAGTCGGTCTGCCGTTAGAGACGGCAGTGATGTGTGCCACGGAGAATCCGGCGAAGGAGATCGGCATTTTCAATGAAGTGGGCAGTATATCCGTTGGTAAGAGGGCAGATTTCGTACTCCTGGATCAGGAACTGAACATTGCAGCGGTATATATCGACGGAAAGGAGTTCACATGTTAGATTTTTTGAAAGGTAAGCGAAAAGGGAATTGTATCGGATCTCCCTGTAAGGGGAAGGCAGTTGCTCTTACGGAGGTACCGGATCCTACATTTTCCGAGAAGATATTGGGAGACGGATTTGCAGTGATCCCCTCTGAAGGAAAAATATATGCTCCCGCAGACGGAGAGGTGACCGTGGTATTTGATACGCTCCATGCGATTACCATGACAACGGATCAGGGAGCGGAGCTTCTGATCCACATCGGACTGGACACCGTGACGCTCAAGGGGGCCCCCTTCACGGCACATGTTGCTGCCGGAGATCATGTCAAAAAGGGCGATCTTCTGCTGGATGCGGATCTGGAGAAGATTCAGGAAGCCGGACTGCATATCATCACTCCGGTCCTGGTCTGCAATACCGATGAATATAACAAGATCAGTATTCTGAAGGAGGGAGAGGTATCTCCCGGCGAGGACGTGCTCCAGATCTCTTAAGAGCGGTACGTCCGTATCAACTAACGAAACTGACCGGAGCTGTTCCGGTTGAGTATAATGTAAAGGAGGAGAAATGTATGAAGTTTCTTCAAAAACTGGGTAAAGCGTTAATGCTTCCCGTAGCGGTTCTGCCGATCTGCGGTATCCTCATGGGTATTGGTTACAGGTTGTGCCCGGCAACAATGCAGGGTGGTGAGATCTCGGGCATGGCAAATCTGATCGGTCTGTTCCTCGTAAAAGCAGGTGGTGCTTTGATCGACAACATGGCGATCCTGTTTGCAATCGGTGTAGGTGTCGGTATGTCAGAGAAAAATGACGGTACCGGAGCCATCGCAGCTCTGGCTTCCTGGCTGATGCTCACAACACTTCTGTCTACCGGATTTGTTACGACCATTATGCCCTCCATCGCTGAGGATGCTACCAAGACACTGGCATTCGATAAGATTGCGAATCCCTTTATCGGTATTATTGCCGGTATTATCGGTTCCATGTGCTACAACAAGTTCAAGGATACCAAGCTTCCCGACTGGCTGTCCTTCTTCAGTGGTAAGCGCTGTGTAGCTATCGTAGCAGGTGTGGTATCTATTCTGGCATCTGTTGTACTGCTGTTCGTATGGCCTTTACTGTTCGGCGGTCTGGTAGCTCTCGGTGAAGCCATTGTAGGTCTGGATGTAGTCGGTGCCGGCATTTATGCTTTCCTGAACCGTCTGCTGATCCCTACCGGATTACATCACGCACTGAACAACGTATTCTGGTTCGATACCATCGGACTTGGAGATCTGAAGCACTTCTGGGCAGGTGAGACAAGCGCTGATGTATCCTGGAGCCTTGGAATGTATATGTCCGGCTTCTTCCCTTGTATGATGTTCGGTATCCCCGGTGCAGCTCTGGCAATGGTAAAATGTGCAAAGCCCGCCAAGAAAAAGGCAGCGATCGGTCTGGTAGCTTCCGCAGCAATCTGTTCCTTCATCTGCGGCGTTACCGAGCCCTTTGAGTTTGCATTCATGTTCTTAGCTCCCGGACTGTATGTGATCTATGCAGCACTGTACGGCATCTTCACCATGATCACTGTTGCTCTTGGCTTCCGTGCAGGCTTCAGCTTCTCCGCAGGTGCGATGGATCTGTTTTTCTCATCCTCCCTGCCTGCAGCAGCCAGAATCTGGCTGATCATCCCTCTGGGTATCGCAGCATTTGTTGTATTCTACTTCGTATTCCTCTTCGCTATCAAGAAATGGGATCTGAAGACCCCCGGTAGAGAAGATGATGATGTAGAAGCAGAGAAGAAGATCGAGCTGGCAAATGATGATTTCGCAGCAATCGCAGCAACCATTCTGGAAGGCTGCGGCGGCAAGGACAACATTGCAAGCATTGACAACTGCATCACAAGACTGAGACTGGAAGTAAAAGACATTACCGCAGTGGATGATAAGGTGATTAAATCTGCAGGCGTAGCCGGTGTCATGAAACCCGGTAAGACCTCTGTTCAGGTAATCATCGGACCTAAGGTTCAGTTCGTAGCAGATGCATTTTCCAAGCTTTGCGAATAATAAAGCACTGATAAAACTGAACATATGACCGGAAGAAAGACCTGCTTGGGAAGACCACGCGGGTCTTTCTTATATATGATGTCGGGGTCAAAAGCCCCCGACTTTGATGCCTACGGATTGTTCCGTGCTATGCACTCTCACAATCCTACCCTCTATTCGCATATCGTGGGATTATCATCCCACTTTTATGCTCATATCGGGGCGGGTCATAAGGTCTTTCACCCACTTATGAGCAAGCTCATGTGGGCTTAGACCTTTTGACCCTGGCATCATATATATTTAATAATTACTTTATTGACATTTACTTTGGAAATGATAAAATCATGACGGAGAAAATCAGTGGGCCTGATGCCTGCGGAATGTATTGTAATGTAATGGAGAGAAAAGTCATGAAAAAATCAAAAGGAAAGAAGGGAAACGGGGGATTTTCATTAGTAGAGCTGATCATTGTAATAGCTATCATGGCAGTGCTGGTGGGAGTACTGGCACCGCAGTATCTGTCTTATATACATAAGGCAAAGGTGGCGGCAGATCAGGCGAATCTGAAGAATTATTATACGGAGATTCAGCTGGATTATGCTTCTACAGGAGTGTATAATCCGCAGGTGCCGCTGGTGGATAATATTGGAGAAGGCGGTTATGAACTCAGAGAGATTCACTTTTTAAGTGGGCAGACTGTGAAGCTGAAGGCAGGATACTATGCTGTGACAGAAAACACCAGGGGTCAGGGAGGTTACAATATATGCTATTATTGTGATCTGTGCACAGCTGCTGATGCGGATGAACAGACAAAGCAAAAGCATCTGGATACTTGTGTCATTACATTTCTGTGATGGCGGCTGATAGGAATATGTTATTTTTCCAGACATAACCCAATATTATCAGAAATGCAGCAGATGTATCCATGTTTCGCGGCGTAGGTGGCTGCTTGTCTGCGGATGGCAGGAACCGTTGCGTATTCCAGAGTATAAGCGGTACAGCCGTGTGACATAGCAAAATCTAAATAATCAGTATAGTATTCACGTGTACTTTTATCGTTTATGGTATAGGTATCATTTGAAAAATCGTACGCAGTAAAAACGTTCTCCTGGTTTACACCATCGATGAGAACGTTTTTTTCTGCTGTAAGATATTTTTTTACAAAACAGTCTCCGCCGTTGATCATGATCTTTCTGCCGGTATGGTCCATATAGTCCAGAATCGTAAGGATTCCGTCATAGATGGATTCCTGCGGATAGTTATAGTATACATCCGTGTTATCGACAAAAAAGCCGTCCACACCCTTCTGCACCAGAGAGTCTACTCTGGAAGCTGTACAGGCCTGCCATTCCGGAGCTGAGACATCGATCCATTTTTCCTCCGGCCAATTCTCATAGGCACCCAGAGTATATTTCTCAAAGTCTGTATCATAGGACCGGAAGCTTTCGATAGATCCGATATTGATATAGGAGTAGATTTCGCGGATACCATTTTCTCTTAAACGGGCAATGTCATTTTGGGAAAAATATTCCGCATCTATGACAAGCAGATCAATGTCAGAAAGCTTTTCTGTGATCTCAGGATCTTCGCCGATCAGGACAATGTATTTTTCTGCACTATCGGAGGTGCTGGCGGAGCAGGCACTGAGCAGGGCTGTAGATAATATCAGAATGAGAACACATATTTTTTTTATGAATAGCTTCGTTTTCCTCAATTAACGGTACCTCCTTTTTCGCTTGATCTGCTTCAATATTTGTATCCAGATAATTATACTATAGATGGCTCTACATTTCATTTATTTCTGTTAACTATTCAGAGCCATACAAAATACTGCATTCAGGCAGATAATGTTGAAAAAAATATCTGTAAAAATATTAAAAAGGGCGAAAAATATTGAAAAATGTGGTATAATTTTTTATGCAAATATAAGATGATACCGGGACAAAAAGCCACCGGATTTGATGCGTTCAGCGGTTAAGACAACCGGGAAAGTAGGAAGTTATATGAAGATTCAGGATTTTTGTGACATGGACAAATTTGAGCAAATCATGAAGAACTGGGCAAGCAGTACAGGACTGGCAACCGTGGCTGTGGATGCAGACGGAAAATACATCAGTGACTGTTATAATTTTACGGAGTTCTGTATTGATCTGACGAGAGGAAGCGTAGAGGGGAAAAAGCGCTGCGAGCAGTGTGACAGAGAAGGCCATGGTGTGTATCCCTGCCATGCGGGACTTGTGGATTTCGGTATTCCGATCACACTGGAGGATGGAACCGTGCTGGGCAGTATTATCGGAGGACAGGTGCTGCCGGAGAATCCGGATGAGGAGAAGTTCCGTCAGACAGCAAGGGAACTTGGCATTGATGAGGATAAATATATCAAGGCTTTGAAAAAGGTAAATGTAAAGACAAGGGAGCAGATCGACGCTTCGGCAAATCTGCTGGGAGATGTGATCAACATGTTCGTAAGAGCCAGCTACGTCAACAGGAAAAACGAGAATCTGGTAGGTGAGCTAAAGGGTGGCATTACGAAAGCTGCGGAACAGATCGAGGAAGCAACGGACAAGACCAAGGAAATCGATGGCTACAGCAAGAGACAGCAGATTCTGGCACTGAATGCTTCGATTGAGGCTGCAAGAGCCGGAGATCAGGGCAGGGGCTTTGCCGTGGTGGCAACGGAAGTACAGAAGTTAGCAAGAGATATGGCGACCTCCAGTGCGGACATTAAGAAGCTGTTGGGAGAGCTGCATGTTACGATCAACCATTTGAATCAATAGTAATTTAGGATAAAGTTTACAGGAAAACCGTTTTTCTGATCCACAAAGGCGCAGAAAGGCGGTTTTTTTGCACATTTTTGCATGTTTCCTTTTGGTGTGTATAAAAAAGTCGGAGAAGTTGTCCGATATTCTCAATAGAGGAACCAGGTAAACAAACGGATTTGGCATTTATTTTCAAGGAGGAAATAATTATGGCGGGAATCGGAGCAACCGGCAGCGTAGGTGCGTATGCTGCGCAGAGTGATTACAGCAAGAGTACGAAGACGAAGAAGCCTGAGGTATTCGGAACGCCGGATAAGACAGCCGGCACAACAGGTACGGGAAAGACGTCCGAAACGGCACAGACCAGGGGAAAGACTGAGGATTACGGCAGAACCATCGGTCAGCCGGAGCTGTCGGAGAAGGCTGCGAAATACTATGAGCAGCTGAAGAAGAGGTACGGAAATTATGATTTTATTCTGGTCAGCAGAGATCAGAAGGAGAATGCAAAAGCCAATGCTGCAAAATATGCCAATGGCTATAAGACGGTTGTTCTCATTGATGAGGACAAGATCGAACAGATGGCAACAGACGAGAAATTCCGCAAACAGTATGAGGGAATCCTGAGCGGTGCCGCTGCACAGATACAGCAGTTAAAGACCAGCCTGCAGAGTTCCGGTGCGCAGGTCAAGGGCTTTGGAATGCAGGTAAATGATGGAGGAACACTGTCATTTTTCGCTGTATTGAAGAAATCCAGCGCCGAGCAGAAGGCCCGGATCGAGAAAAAGGCTGAGCAGAAGAAAACAGAGAAAAAGGCTGCGGAGAAGAAGGCTGCTAAGAAAGAAAAGGAAGAACGGCTAAAAGACAAGAAGTCGGATAAGGTAGCAGACAGCAAGGAGGAAGCCGGCACAGAGGATACGGTAACGATCAGTGCTGGTTCCATAGAAGAACTGTTGTCTAAGATAGAAACCTACAATTTCAACACACGGAGTGACAGTGTGCAGACCGCAGACGAACGGCAGGTCGGCCAGAACTTTGACTTCAGAGGGTAAGGTGATGCTGTATGATTTCTATGGGGAAGTCCGGAGGTGTTTACGGGAGCGGCAATACCGGTTTGCCGCAGGCATTTTCCGGAGGAAAGAAGACGCAGAACAATCAGAAGAGTATCTTCGGAGCAAAAAATAAAAGTTCTGTTACCGATATTCGTAGAATGCTGTCCAGAAACAGTCAAAGTACGCAGACGCAGGCAGCGAACAGTTGGGGACAGGATTCCATCGTTACAAGTTCCCTGAGTTACAGTGAATCGCTGCGCAATCAGAGGCAGCAGACGAAGAACACGACGCTGGCGCTGAAGAAATTGAAGTACCAGTTCAAAAATATCTCGTCCAAGATACTGCGGAGCAAGACGTCCCAGGCGGCAAAGCAGGCAGCCGGACAGGCGAGAAGAGAGATCATGCGCCTGAAGCGTCAGAAGCAGAACAGTGACAGTGACAGCGACAGTGAAGAGATCGACGCAGCAATCGCTCATGCACAGGCTATGGAACGTGTGGCGAAGAAGAAAGCAAAACATCTCGAAGAAGAGGAAATGATGAAGGCTGCCGGCGGAATCTGTCAGGGAGACCGGATCAGCGAAGAAGAAACGAAGGATGTGCCAGACGCAGAAGCTGAAAACGCGCGGAATGCAGAAGAGATGTCTGCGGAAGATTCCGCGAATGAAGTGTCCGGGGATTTCTCTACGTATGAGTATGCCGGGGACAGCTATGATATATCCGATTATGTTGATCTCGGCATAGATGCATTCTATGCGCAGACAGGAGACTTTATGTCGGAAATGAGCGATTTCACCTCGGAGATGATGCAGGAAATGTCCGATAGCTTACGTGACCTGATGGAAGAGATGGGACTGGATGGATTATCAGATAATGCGGTCTCTGTGAATAGGGAGATAGATCCCGCAGACCTCAAGATGATGAAGATCAAACACCGCAACAAAGAGATGAAAGACATCGTCAAGGCCGATGCGGAGTACCTGAAAGCAGTTTTCAACCACCTGGAGAAAATGAAAGACAACGTGGTCATTCCCACCGGGAATGCAGGAGCGGTTTCCTCCGGCATGACAGGGACTTCATTTTCCGCAGATGCTGTCGGCGTAGGTGTATCGGCGGCGCCTGTGCCGGTGATCAATATTACATTATAGGGTGGACATATAAGAAGAAATTTGACATCCCGGACACTGTGTTTGTGAGACAGACACAGTGTCCGGGATGGTTTTATATAAAGACATTTTTGGATTTCGTGAAAAAGAATATAAAAACATTTTTGAATTTCGTGAAAAAGAATATAAAAACATTTTTGAATTTCGTGAAAAAGAATATAAAAACATTTTTGAATTTCGTGAAAAACTATACAAAAACATTTTTGGTTTTCGTGATTATTTCCGCCCGTATAGGATTCCCATGCCGGAGATCATCCAGGGAGCAGCGGCATATCCCGGGATAAAATCCAGTTTCTTCTCAAGATTGCCGATGTAGTGAATTTCTGTGATTCCTTCTTTTTTCAATTCTTCGACAAATTCTTCCATGTCACCGTAGAGTGCTTTCTGAGAGAACATGTCCTGAAAGGAGAAGGCACCGCCCTTTTTGACTATGCGCAGAGCTTCTCTGACCACATCCCGTTTATCCTTGGCGGAACGGACTTCGTGGAAGACAAAGTTGCTGACAGTGGCATCGAAGGTCTCATCCGGATCTTCCAGATGGGCGGCATCTCCTTTGTGGAAGGTGATCCGGTCGGCAACACCCTCCGCTTTCGCATTGGCTTCACATTGCTCTTTGGCATAGTTCCACTCGGCACCCCAGTAGTCCATACCGACGAGTTTTGCCTTGGGGAAAGCCTTGGCGCAGCGGATCGTCAGGGCAGCCGCACCACATCCGATGTCGAGCAGAGTGCCTTCGCCGTCCCATTCCAGATGATCTACGAGATGCTGATGGACTTTTGCCATCATGTTGCCTTTGCCGAAGGCAAACAATTCATGACAGATGTGCATGTAAATGCCATAGACCAGGCAAATCGCGGCAAGAATGCCCAGGATCCATGTCGGAATGGCAAGATGCAGCACCGGTCCGGTCACATAGGCGGCAATGCCGAGTACGGCAGCAGCGACATAGCACAGCGCCAACATTTTTTCAGGTACCCAGTTTCCGTAGTTCACGTTTTTGTTCATAACTAATCCTCCTACTTGTTTTCTGAATATAACAAAAGTTATATTTGTTATTTTTTATAAAAGAAAATGCCCACCGCATTAACGGTGAGCATCCTTCTCGCTCTTAAAATATGCAATTAAACCCTGCGTTCCGGCATCGGCGTGAATACCGATGGCTTTCGTCAGGAACAGGCGGTGTTCCATATCATAATCTCCTTTGATCAATTCCAGAAATCCGTGTAACCTCATGGATGTCAGAATCCGTAGTAATTCCTTATCGGGCACATAGCCTAGTTGTTTTTCGTAATAGCTCTGAAAGGCGGTGAACATATTATGAAAGACTACATCCCGGAAGGATTCGTATTTGCTGCCGGAGCATTTCTCCAGTACCAGCTCACATTCCTGCCTGTGCGCACAGATATATTCCATGATCTCGCGTTCATTCTGCTCTGCGGTCTCAGGATGTTCCTGCTCTCTTTTGGCTATTTGCTGCATCATTTTCTGATACTCGGCAATCAGGGGATCCAGGATTGCCCCCAACAGAGCCTCTTTATTTTCAAAAGAGAAATAAAAAGCCCCGGTAGTAACTCCGGCACGTTTGCAGATATTCCGGAGGTTCGCCCCGGCGTAGCCTTTTTCCAGAAATTCTTCCCTGCCGCAGCGGATTAAGTTTTCTTCCGTGATTTTCTTACGATCTGTCTCCATAACAATTGTTATATTAGCATAGACTAACTCGTGGATCAAGAAGGAATCTTCAGGTAAAATATTTTTTATTTTCGCAAAAATCTCTGCAAAAACATTTTGGTTTATTGTGATTATAAGATATAATAAAAATAGTAGCAGGAAAACTAAGATAGTGATATATAGCGGGGAAATGAATATGGACAAAGACCCATTTAAAGAATATCTGAGAGAATCCGAACCGAATAAAGCAACAAAAGGGTATGTGTGGAGCACGGCGGTTGGACTTCAGGCAGTAGATGGTCTGAAACCCTCGCAATATCTGATTGACACTGCAATTCAAAATATTGAAGGTAAGATCACGCTAAAAGAGGCACAGAGTCTTATAGAAAGCTATTACAATGAGAGACCTGTCCGTGTATCAGATAATGAACGCACGGAAGAAGCAGATAAAGTTTCCAGCCGTATTGCGGAGCTCCTTTCCGAAACGGCGTTTTCCTTTTCACCGAATGAGTATATAGCTATTCATCGTAAGCTTTTTCGTGGAATATATAAGCATGCCGGAAAAATAAGAGATTATAATATTACGAAGAAAGAATGGGTGCTTGATGGCGCAACGGTCATATATGGGAGTGCTTCAGAACTGCGTGCTACGTTGGAATATGATTTTTCGCAGGAAAAAGCTTTTAGTTATAAAGGACTTTCGATAGAAGAGAGCATTCATCATCTGGCTTTGTTTGTATCAAGGCTTTGGCAAATTCACATTTTTGGTGAGGGAAACACAAGAACCACAGCGGTTTTTTTCATAAAATATTTGAGAACACTTGGTTTTTTTGCAACAAATGACATTTTTGCGGAAAATGCATGGTATTTCAGAAATGCACTTGTCAGGGCCAATTATACGAATTTACAAAAAGGAATTCATGAGACAACGGAATATTTGGAACTCTTCCTCAGAAATATGCTTTTAAATGAACACAACGAGCTGCACAATCGAAATATGCATATCAGTGGACTTTTAAAGGATACAAAAGTGGACATTGGAACTTCAAAAGTGGACATTGGAACTTCAAAAGTGGACATTGGAACTCAAAAAATGGACATTGAAACATCAAAAGTGGACATTGAAACAAGATTGGCTGAAAAAACGCTGAATTTTTCAACAAAAACAATTATGCATATCCGTGTATTATATGAAAAATTCGGAGATTGTCAGTTTTTTGGCAGAGGAGAGGTTATGGAATTGCTTGGGCTGAAAAGTTCAGGCGCTTCTAAAATAATATCCAATATGGTACAGGCTGATGTAATCGAACCGGTATCCGGGCATGGAAAAGGAAAATACAAATTCAAAGAGTTATAGAGTATATTGGATTTAAAGGCATCGGAACATCCGGTGCCTTTTTTTAAAATACAGGAACCTTTTTACCGTCCGGCGACTCATATAGTATGAAGCCGGCGAAGAGAAGGAGGTGTTACTTTGTCAGTTATGACAAAAGAGGAATTTGTGCGGGAAGTGCGGGGCTATACCCTGCATATGTACCGACTGGCATATTCTATTCTGAATAATAGTACGGATGCGGAGGACGCTGTCAGTGAAGCGGTGCTGCATGCCTATGAAAAATTAAGGACACTGCGGGATCCGGGCAGCTTTAAAAACTGGATCTTACAGATCACGGCAAATGAAGCGAAAAAGATTTATCGGCAAAATAAGCGGACCGGTGCGGTGGCATGGGAAGAGAATCTGTCCCCGGCATTTTATGACGAACACCATGAACTGTGGGATGCTGTCATGCAGCTGGATGGCGGATACCGGGATGTGATCGTACTGTTTTACTATGAACGGTGCACAATCCCGGAGATCAGCAGGATATTGGAATGCAGGCAGGGAACCGTAAAATCGAGATTGTACCGGGCGAAGGAGCAGTTAAGGGAGAGGCTTATATGAGAGATGATTTTATAGACAGAAAAATAAGAAAAATGGCGGAGGCGGAACGGATGGCAGTGCCGGAGTCTCTGGATGCGAAAGTGGAAAATATTTTGGACGGACTGGAAACAGAGAAGAAGGACAGCAAAAACACGGATGGAAAGAGAGTGAATCAAACGGTACGCCATTATGGCTTTAGACGAATCGTGATCCCGGCAGCAGCCTGTCTGCTTCTGGCCTCCGTTACCGTGACGGCATCGGGATTGTACCGGGCGCGGATGGAGAGCATGAATCATGAAAAACTGGAAACATATTTTTCCGGGTTGCAGGAGGCAGATGTTGCAGCGGATAGCTACAGCAGACCGCTTACGGACGGCGAAAAAAACAGGCTGGAAGAACTGAGGCAGGCCTATCTGGAGGAAGGATATTTCCCCCAAAAGGAACTTGCCATGCTTGATAGTCCTGAAAAATACAAAAAGGGCGTGGCTTTCTATGCAGCGCGGAGTACATTTTTCCTGCCGGAAGAGGAAATGACGGAGGAGGAACTGTTGGAGCTGATCGATTTCCGTGAGAAGAGAGATTATAGTCTGGCGAAAATCACAGAAGAGATCGAGGCGGGCGACTATGAATATGTGAAGACGGAAGATAGTGCATTACCGGGTGATATGTCACAGGAGAGCGGATCGCAACAGATACAGGGCGCAGGAGAGGCAAGTGTAGTCCCGGGGGCAGACACTGCAGCACAGGAATGGCAGATTGCCTATGCGGGAGAACTCAGTATCCGGTGTGCTGTGGCGGCAGAACAGGGGCTGTATGTCGGTGGGTTCACCATGGAAGGGAAAGCACGGGTGGAATATCTGACTTACGGCAGCGGGACCCCGGAAAAGTTTTATGATGATTTTGATGAGGACGGCGAGGTGTATAGCCTGTGTATCGCACCGGACGGAAGTGTCTATGCGGCATTGCGCGGACTGGCATCTCCGGGAGCGGAACATGGCCGGCTGCCTGTGATCTACCATATCAGTCCGGAGGGAACGCTTCTGGACTGCTTTGCGGCCGGAGACCGGGAGTGGAATATTGTAGATAGTATGGCAACGGATGCACAGGGCAGGCTGTATACACGAATGAGAATGCAGGAGGATGGCGGCTATGTGCGGATCTACACGGCAGAGGGAGACCTCATCGGAACGATGGCGGATGATGGTGTGTATGCTGTGCAAGGTGCCGGAGCCCTGGGACAGGGAAAGGACGGAAAAGTCTATGCAGCAGCACTGGCAACGGAGAATGTGACAGCAGAGGATGACCCTGTGACATTAGTGTCAGTAGACCCGGAGAGGTTGTGTTTTCTACCGGTGCAGGGGGATGCAACGGAGAATGCGAAGGCTGTTCAAAGCACAGGGACGATCTACCAGTGGAATATGGTGGCAGCAGGTGTGAGTGATGGCTCCGATTTTATCCTGTGGGGATACAGCGGCGTTGATACCTACCGTTTGGAAGATGCGGAATTTACCAGAGCGCAGGAAGTCTGGGAGATGCCCTGCGGTACGGAAGGAACCTGCGCGGTAATCGTTCCGGATGGCCGGATACTCTATATCGGAGCCACAGGCGGTGTGCAGGGACAGACGGCAGCCGGCGTGGACATCTCCGGAAAAGACCCGGCGAAGACATATTTTTATTATGAACCGCTGAAGTAACAGAAAAAGCTATAATGAGATGGGTTGAGCGAGTGGAAAATGGGAAATTTCCACTCGCTCTATTGTGCCTATAATACGTTATCATGTATAATGAAAATAAGAATAAATGGCAACGAAAATGGTCACAAAGCAGTCGAAAGAAAACGAAGTATATATGAAAAAAACAACTTTAGAAGAAAAATTAGGATATAATCAAAAAGGAGCCAAAAAGGAGCTAAAAATGGAGCC
>ULVL01064809.1_pt1 | contig 12451 bp, 10 predicted proteins | sample 1959381 | NCBI WGS metagenome assembly ULVL01 (sample SAMEA4835785, study PRJEB28245) | human gut metagenome | biome: gut microbiome; material: fecal sample | place: Denmark | collected 2008
AATAAAAGAAATAGGCATTGCAAAAGCAGAGTTTTTGGATGAATATCACGGGATATCACCCGCATTGCTGATTTATCTTAATGATGGAAGAGCCTATCCCGTTCGCGAACATATGTTTGACACATACATAAATTTGATAAATCATTCTGACCTAAAATAATTTTTTTGATGCTTACTTTTGTATTTTTCAAACAATATTTCAAATTAAGTAGAATATTGAGCATGCCAAAATATTCTGTGCAACAAAATAAAAGCCATAATTCAAGTAATACATTTTTTGCATATCTTTGCCCGAAAAATAAATGAACGACAAAATAAGGTCGGAAACAAAAAAGCAAAGCATTCCCAAAAAGAACATAAATGAAAAATCATCAAATGAAAACTTGATAGCCAAAAGCAATGATTGTATCAAATTAAGTGCCAAAACAAAACTGTAAATTCCAACAAAAGGTTTTGTTTTTCCGTATTGGAGTTTGAGCATTTTTTCGCCAAAGACAATCGCCAAAGCAACAACCAACGCTCCAATCAAACTTATCCAAAAATAATATCCCGAACCAATCAAGGTCTGTGCGACAAAATAAAAGATTTGTGCGATTGAAAAAGAAATCATTCCGCAAATGATTATTTTTTCTTTTTGACCTTCCATTTTGAATTCCAACAATGCAAGCACACCATCACCAACAAGTGATGCAACAAGTCCCAAAATCAAAAACAAATTTGCAAGCGTAAAATTTTGCGAAAACAAAATTGCAAACAACCCAAGTCCAACAAAAGCCAAACTTGCAAAGACTTTCATCATAAGCGAAAAAAGTGGTTTTTGATTGTTATGCCAAATAATGAACAGTGCCGACATAACAATACTTATGCCCATAACCAAATAAAACAAACTTTCGTTCATAGTTTTCTCCTTTATGTAAAACAAATTTTAATCTTCGTCATTGGCTTCATCAGTATCGGCATCAACAAAGCCGTCTTCCAAAAGCGGTTGGTCAACCGAAACTTTTTTGAGTTTTCTTTCGATAGTTTTGGATTTTTTGGTTGCAAACTCGATTGTGTTTGACGCTTCATCCAATTTCTTTTGAGTTTTGGACAAAAGTTCAACAAATTTTGAAAATTCTTGTTTGAAACTTCCCAAAAGCATCCATATTTCCGAACTACGTTTTTCGATTGACAACGTTTTGAAACCAAGTTGCAAACTGCTGAGCAGCGCCGAAAGTGTAGTCGGTCCGCAAATTATGATTTTGTATTCACTTTGTATTTGTTCGACCAATCCAGGGTTACGCAATACTTCGGCATAAAGTCCTTCGATTGCCAAATAAAGCACACCAAAATCTGTTGTAGTTGGCAAACTGATGTATTTTTCTTTGATTTTTTTTGCTTCTTCCTTTACACGACGCTCTATGCCCTTTTTGCAAAGGTCGATTTTTGCTTGGTCACCAGTTTCAGTTGCTTCGACCAAACGTTGATAATCTTCGATTGGAAATTTTGCGTCCACTGGCAACAATATATTTTTGTCATCTTTTCCAGGAAGTATAACCGCAAAGTCAACTCTTTCTTGCGAATTTGGCTTGGTCTGAGCATTTTGCAAATATTGATTTGGTGAGAGCATTTGTTCAAGCAAATTTCCAAGTTGTACTTCGCCCCACACACCACGAGTTTTTACGTTTGTCAAAACCTTTTTCAAATCGCCAACACCATTTGCAAGCGAACGCATTTCGCCAAGTCCTTCATAAACTTCTTGCAATCTTTTGTTGATTATTTCAAACGATTGATTGAGCCTTGTTTGCAAACTGGTGTTGAGTTTTTCGTCAACAGTAACACGCATTTGTTCCAACTTTGCTTCGTTTTCTTTGCGCAAACCTTCCATTTGTTCCTTGATAACGCGCGTAGTTCTTTCCAAATTTTCTTCGTTTGTTTTTATCAAAAACTCCAATCTTGAAATAAGCGAGTTTATACTTTCTTTGTTGAGAGTAGATATTTGTCCAACGCTTGAAATAATATTGTCGTTATTGTTTTTTATGGTTGACAAAAGCAATTCGTTAAGATTTTTGTTCAAATTGTTTTGCATTTCCAAAGTTGCTTTTACGTTTTTTATATCAGCTGTATTTTCTTTTTTGCGAAGGCAAAATATAAGCAAAATCGTATCCACCATCAAAATCAAAAAGCAAACAGCAAAAAGTATAATTTCAATCTTCATATTTTTTTACCTCGGCAAGAAGACATTGTTTGTTGTTGTCCACTTGCGCACGAAAAACCTTGTTCAAAAGGTCAGTCAAAATAAATTTGTAACGTTTTTCTTCAATTTTTGGAAAATTAGCCTTTATATCATTGCCATTTATTTTCAAGTCTTTTATTTGAATAGGCACTTTGTACTTGTTTATATACTTGTAAAAAAAGTTGTACTTGCGATAAATGTATCCCGAACCTTTTTCCAAAATTTTTGCAATTTGTGGAAATGAATTGTAATATTTGAAAAAGTAATCTTTGTTATTCAAAAGATTGTAAGCATCAAAATATCCACAAACAATTTCGATATCCTTGCTGACCTTTTGTTTTGAAAGTCCAAGCCCATTTTGGCCAAGGCTGTGTTCCAAAAAGTATGACACGCAATCTGGATTGAGCGAATTGATAATATCAATCAAAAGTCCAGCAAAGCGATTTTGAATATCGACTTTTTTTACTATTTTGTATTTGACATATTCCAAATTTTCAAAATAGTATTTCCAAATTCCCAAACGGTTGAAAAGTTTGAGTCCTTTCAAAAAACTTTTTTTGTTACGTTTGTATTTGCTTCCCAAAAGGAGCATAAGCTCGTCTGTTTTTCGCACAGCCGAAATATCTTCAAGCAACAAAGCCATTCTTTTGGCGCAAGCAAGTGTATCCTTTGCAACCGAAAAATTCAGTTGCCCTGCCTGCCTTATCATACGCAAAATACGCAATCCGTCATTTTGAAAAACTGTAAAAGGGTTTTCCACACAACGGATTTTTTTGCGTTTTATATCTTTTACTCCATTGTAAAAGTCAAGTATTTTTTGATTTGTGATGTCATAATACACGCAATTCATTGTAAAGTCACGACGTTTTGCATCAAGTTTGATATCTTTTACAAATTCAACATCGACAGGTGTGTGACTTCCGTCATTTGGATAAGTTTCACTTCGAAAACAACAGTAGTCATAGATTTCATCTTCAATGCAAATCTTCGCTGAGCCCAAATGTTTGTTGACGTCTTTTATGCAAAACTTTGAGTTTTCAAGCATTTTTTGCACCCTTGTCACCGTCAATGAAGAGCAAATGTCAATATCTGTCGTTTCAAGCCCCAATATTTGGTCACGAACATAACCACCAACAATATAAAGGTTGGTTTTTCTGACAAATATTTTTGCAAGTTTTTGCAAATTTTCCGAAACGTTAATTTTCATCACTTTCCTTATCAATAAACAAAATTCCCAAAGTTTCTGGTCCACAGTGTGAACTTATGGTTGCACCCGCTGTGGTTTCATAAACCTCTTTAAATCCAAACTTTTTGACTTTTTCAACAATTTTATCTGTGCAATCCGGTCTTGACGAATAGGTTATAAATGCACGTGTAAGATCAGGGTTGTGTTCGGCAAGTATATCGTCACTGTACTTGTCCAAAACAACGTCCAATTTTCCACGGTATTTTCGTTCAACAACCATTTTGCCAGTGTGGTCAACCTCGATTTTGGGTTTGATACCAAGTGCCTGTGCACCAAGCAAAGCAAAAACTGAGCACCTGCCACCTTTGTGCATAAATTTGAGAGTGTTAAGCACAAATGATGCTTGCACACGTTCGACTTCAGCTTTGACTTTTGAAACAATTTCGTTAAGTTCCATATTTTGTTTAACCTTGTCACAAGCAGACAAAACCAAAAGTCCAATGCCTGTTGAAAGTGATTTTGAATCTATCACATAAACATTTTTGACATTGTTCGCTGCCAAAATTGCATTGCTTTGCGTGCTGGAAATCTGTGATGAAAGTCCAATAAAAATTACTGCATCATTTTCGGCAAGAACAGATTTGAAAAAATCCTCGTATTCCCCAACTGTTATTGCGGCAGTTTTGGGCAAAGTGCCAGTTTTGTCAACATAGTCAAAAAGCATTTTGGAAGTAAGATTGTCATCATCCAAAAACTCTTCATCACCCAACACAACGTGGAATGGTGTTACATAAATATTGTTTTCTTTTACAAGTTCACTTGTCAAATCGCAAGTGCTTTCGCATGCTACTGCTATTTTCATAAAAACTCCTTCATTTGTTAAATATTTGGCTTCAAAAAACCAAGTGTATAAAGCAACTGATACCAGTGCAAGTTTTTACCCTCCCTTACAAGATATACAAGTCTTCCGCGATAACCATCCATGCTTTGGGGACCAAAGTTGCTGCAATCGTTGCTGGTTGCACGGTTGTCGCCCATAAAAAATATATATCCATCTGGAATGACAATATACTTTTGCCCTTCAATTACTTCTACCTGAATATTTTCTTTTGTGTACAAAACCTGAAATTTGTCAAAAGTTCTTTTCAAACTTGTTTTGTCCACAACATAATTTTCATCCACTTTAAACGGAACAGTTGTTCCACTTGCAATTTTTTGCAAGTAATATCTGTGCACTCCCTGTTCGTCTTGTTCATCAACCATTGTAAGTTTGTCGCCGCCAGTTGCAACAAGTCTTTTTGTTATGTTGGTTATTTTGTCATCAATAACAGTGGTGTACATGATTATGTCATTTATTTGTGGGTTTGAAATTTTGCTGTCAACAATACCTTTGTCATCAATGTCCAAGTTTGCATTTATTGTTGGGTACATACTTGTACCGTGAACATCATAAATCTCGCATGAGTTCATATAACAAAGCGAATTGTAAAGCATATATGAAATCAAAGTGACGAACAAAACAACAAAGATACAAATTGCCAAAGTATGCTTTGCATCTTTGAGCATAGCCAATCTTTTTCTGTAATTTGTATTTTTTATGCAGTTCGCCATTTTCATTTCAAGATATTATACCAAACAAAAATAATACTTGCAACAAATTTTGTTTCAAAACGACTGCAAAAAAGTTTGCATTATGTAATATTTATTTTTATATTGTACAAACTAATGCCATGAAAAACTACAAAAAATTACAATATTTGACACTTGTATTGATTTTGGCAATTTTATGCTCATCTTTTTTGTGCATAACTTCAACAAAACAAAGTTTTGCAATACAAGAAATATTTGAACAAAATTATCAAATTTTTGAAGGCGATACTTTGCTTTTTGAACGTCCGCAAGTTTGTGTTGGTGACATAATAATCACAAAAGATTTTGACGAGTATGAAGTGTATATGGTTGATGAAACCACACTCAAAGCAAAGGTCAAAAAATTGGAAAGTCAAGACAGACCAATGATAACAAAAAAAACATTTTCAAATATAAATGCAAATGGCAAAAAAATTGGGCTTTATATGACCCACAACGACGAATGTTATCTTGACGGAGATGGAACCGACAGTATCTATGGCAAAGGTGGAATACATGATGTCGCAAATCGCTTGGCATATTATCTAAGGCAAAAAGGTGTAAACATAACAATCGACGAAACATTGCACATCCCTCATAACTCTTCAGCATACACTCGAAGCAAAGTCACTGCACAAAAACTTTTGGATGGCAATCCCAACGCTATTTTTGATATCCACCGCGACGGAGTATCAAGGTCGTGTTATGCAACAAAAGTCGATGGCAAAGAACGGAGTCAAATCCGAATTGTCGTTGGACAAGCAAATCCAAACAAAGAACAAAACTTGAAATTTGCAAAATATCTTATGTCGGTAGCAGACGTAATCTGCCCATGGTTGTTTGCTGACATTTACTATGCAAAAGGAAATTACAATCAAAATCTTTCAGAAAAAGCACTTTTGTTTGAAATGGGCACATACACAATCGAAAAGGAACTTGTTATGGACAGTGTTCCCGAACTTGCAAATGTAATTGTCACAACTTTGTTTGCAACCACAGTTGATGAAAAAGGAAACTTGATAATTGGTGACCTTTCAAGTCAAAACAAAACTATTGACCAAACGCTTGGGAACAACACCCAAAATAAAACAAATATATTCCCCGTTCTTCTTTTGATAACCATATTTTTGGCTTCTCTTGGCACACTTGTTTACTTTGTATATTCAAAAATGACGACAAACAAAGAAAAAAAACAGTTGTAAAGGTATTTTTGCAAAGTTTGATTTGACTTTTTTGTATATATTTTTGTATCATATTTTATACGGAGCAAAATATATATGAAAAAGACCTATCTTACTGGCATAAAACCAACAGGCAGACCACATATCGGCAATTATTTTGGCGCAATCAAACCTATGATTCAAAAAATAAATGAAGGTCAAGACCAATACAATTATTTTTGTTTTTTGGCAGATTATCACGCTCTCACCACGGTTGAAGAAGCAAAGACACTCAAACAAAATTCACTTATGTTGGCTTCTATTTGGCTTGCTTGCGGACTTGATCCAGACAAAGTTGTCTTTTATCAACAATCTGACATTCCACAAACATTTGAACTTGCAACAATACTTTCAAACGTGACACCAAAAGGGCTTTTGAACCGTGCGCACGCATACAAAGCAAAGGTCGAAAAAAATCGTGAAGATGGCAACGATGATGACAACGATGTGAATATGGGACTTTTTTGCTATCCAATTCTTATGGCAAGCGACATTTTGCTTATGAACTCAAATTTCATCCCAGTTGGTTTGGACCAAAAACAACACGTTGAAATTGCAAGGGACATAGCAAAATATTTCAACAAACGTTATGGAAACACCCTTGTTATGCCAAATGCCGATATTGACCAAAACGTAGCAACTATCCCTGGACTTGACGGCAGAAAGATGAGCAAAAGTTACAACAATACAATCGAAATTTTCTGTCCCGAAGCGGAACTTCGCAAAAAAATATTTTCAATAAAAACCGACAGCACCCTTCCCGACCAACCAAAAGATACAAATTGCACGCTGTTTGAATATATAAGATTGTTCTTTAACAAACAGGAACAACAACAAATTGCCGAACGTTTTGCCAAAGGTATTTCATGGGCAGAAGCAAAAGAATTGCTTTTCCAAAGGGCAAATCAAGTTTTGACCCCGATTCGTGAAAAATATGAATACTATATGCAGAACCCCGACATAGTAAAATCCATTTTGAAAAATGGTGGCGAAAAAGCAATAAAAATAGCGCAAGAAACAATTTTGCGTGTTCGCAACGCAATCGGCGTATTTTAATTTGACAAAAGCAAAACGGAGCAAAAATGCTTGAATATCTTTTTGAAACAAACCCAACCGCACTTGTAATTGTCAGTCTGGCAATAATAATTATTGCTGGCTTTTTGATGAGCAGACTTACAAAACTTTGCAAATTGCCAAATGTAACAGGATACATTTTGGCTGGTATTTTGATTGGGCCTTACGTTTTGAACATTATCCCACAATCAATCTTGCCAAACTTTGCCTTTTTGACAGATATTGCTGTCGCCTTTATCGCTTTTGGCGTTGGAAAATATATAAATTTTTCAGTTTTCAAATCACAAGGCAAAAAGTCGGTTATTATTACCTTGTTTGAAAGTTTACTGTCAGGAATTTTGATATACATTTTGATGTATTTTGCTTTTGGACTTTCGTTTCAATCATCGATTATACTTGCAAGCATTGCATGTTGCACGGCACCAACTTCAACCCTTATGACCATAAGACAATATCGTGCAAGTGGACAATTTGTTGACAACCTTGTCCAAGTTATTGCTTTGGACAATATTATCGGCCTTTTGATATTCAACATTACTTTGGCAATTGTACAAACAATCGACAATTCACTTTCAATTTGGCAAACCCTTCTTCCAATTGCTTACACCTTACTGACCATTGCACTTGGCATAGGTTTGGGATTTATGCTTAAAAAATTGTTCAATAACAAACATTCTATGGACAGCCGACTTATTATGACATTTGCAGTTTTGTTTGCACTTACTGCGGTTTGTTGCCTTTTAAACGTTTCACCACTGCTGTCGTGCATGGCACTTGGAGCAACGTACGTTACAGCAAAAGGCGACAGTGAAATTTTCAAAGTAGTAGGTTCGTTTACCCCACCTATACTTTTGATTTTCTTTGTAGTTTCGGGAATGAATTTTGATATCACCCTTCTGGGCTCTATCGGTCTGGTGGGACTTTGCTATTTTTTGACAAGAATAGTTGGAAAAGTTGGCGGAACATATCTTGGCGGAATGGTTACAAAACAAGACAAACAAACAAAACTTTATCTTGGTCTTGCGCTTATTCCACAAGCAGGTGTTTCAATCGGTCTTTCGGCGATTGCTTGCCGTGTTTTGTCAACCGAAACAGCAACACTTGTTTCAACAATAATTTTGACATCTGGAATTCTTTACGAATTGGTTGGACCATTGTCAGCAAAATTTGCCATTTTCAAATGTTCGCAAATCGATCCAAGATATTTGCCAAAAACGCCAACTCCGATGGAAAATTATATAAAAGAAATCGGACAACAAAAAAAGCAAAAAACAATGCGAAAAAACAATTTGGCAAAAATCAAAATTCCTGAAGAAATTATCCCAAAGCAACCCACCCCGCTTGAAACCACTTTGGACAATGATATGCTTGAAAGCGAATTTGCAAACACCACTACCAAAGAAATCTTGCAAGAACAATCTTTGTCACAAACAGAACCCACTGAAAAAGAATAAAATGTCGTGATTATTTTTCAATTTGTTTGAAACAACTTCAAAATATGTTAATATACAAAAAAGGAGAAAAAATGAAAAAAATTAAATTTCTTTTAGCAATACTTGTTTGCACACTTTGCTCACTTGTCTTTGTTGCTTGTGGTGATGACACTCCATCAGACCAAACTACTCCAACCTACGCACTGACTCTTACCCAATCAACCGAATATTCGCTTTCGGCTGACAAAACAAATGCCAAGGCGTTTGAACAAATAACGATTTCAGCAACGCTCAACACTTTTGACAAAAAACTTGTGGCAATAAAATATGGCACTCAAACCGCAACTCAAAATTCTGACGGCACCTTTACATTTTTGATGCCAGCCAAGGATACAACAGTTTCTGCGGTTTTGGAAGAATTTGAAGAACAACTTGCAAGCGACAACACTTCAAAACCCTTTGTTTCTTTTGACAAATCCAACACAAAAATTATAGTGCCTAACACTGGCGAAATTGATCTTTACGCACCGATGAACGGTTCATTTATGACAATCCTTCGCAAATCAATTTATTCTTCAAATCAAAATGCTATTCCAAAAAATGCAATCAGAATTGAAGGACGAATTACATCTTCAAGCAATATGATTATCGGTGCCGACATATATATTGACACTTCAAAAGTAAGCAAAGGTTACAGTTGGCTTGAAATCAATTTTACAAACGGCAACAGCACGTCGCAAAAAGGCAAACTTGTATTCAAAATCACAGTTGACGACGTTATACAAGTCGAAACATGGACCGAAACTCTTATTTTTAATATTTCTGAACTTGATACAAAATACACAAACAGTGATTTTTATATTGGAATAAGCGATCTTGACCACGTAAATGGAATGAATTGCAAAAGCTATCAATTTTTCAAAAATCAAAAAGCAGAAAATAACCTTATAACAATTACTATGGAATACGCCGTTACTCATCGTTACTCATTAAGCATTGGCGTTATCGACGAAGAAAACTCGGCAAATTCAGTTTGGTTCAATCTTATGCAAAGCATCGGCGAAGGTTCATCTCAGACAGGTTACAATCAATACAAAAACAAAAAATTAACTTTCGTAACACCAAACTCATCGCTTACAATAAAAGCAATTTGATATACAAAACAAACAAAAAACTCTATGATTCATAGAGTTTTTTTGTGTTTGTTTTTAAGGTGTGATTCTTTCTGGTCCACGGAATACAAACATTGCTTCTTTTATACTTGGAAGTTCAAGCATATTCATCAATATTCTGTCAAGTCCAAGTCCAAAACCGCCGTGTGGTGGGCATCCGTATTTGAAGAATTGCAAATAAAATTCAACGTCTTTTGCCAAACCCTTTTCTTCGGCTTGTTGTTTCAAGATTTCGTATCTGTGTTCCCTTTGTGCACCTGTTGTAATTTCAACGCCCTTCCAAATAAGGTCATATCCTTGTGGAATTCCGTCTTTTCTGAGGTGATAGAATGCACGTTTCTTTGGTCCAAAATCGGTTACGAACAAAAATTCGTGTCCAAAAACGTCTTTTGCAAATTGTCTGCAAAGTTTTTCGCCTTCGGTTGACAAATCGTCTTGTTCGCTTTCTGGAATTGTGTATCCATAACGTTTTTCAAGTTCAATATAAAGGTCTTTCAATTTTATCCTTGGGAATGGCAATGAAGGAACAACAACGTCTATTCCAAACAACCTTTTGATTTCTTCGCCGTATTTTTCGTTTATGTTTTTGAGTGCGTAAGCAAGCATTTCTTCTTCCAAGGTCATAACATCTTCAAAACTTTCTATATTGGAAACTTCCAAGTCAAAACCAGTAAATTCGGTTGCGTGTTTGCGTGAATGCGATTTTTCTGCCCTGAAAACAGGACCAACTTCAAATACTCTTCCAAGTCCGCCACTTATTGCCATTTGTTTGTAAAATTGTGGACTTTGTGCCAAATATGCTTTTGTATCAAAATATTTTACTTCAAAAACATCTGAACCTGATTCACTTGCCGCACCAATAAGTTTTGGTGAATGAATTTCAACAAAATCACGTTGCAAACAATAATCACGGAGTGACCTTGTAAATTCGGTTTGAACTTTGAACATCAAAATATTTTTGTCTTGACGCAAATCTATCCATCTGTAATCTATTCTTTGGTCAATGCCCGTATCTTCCAAAATAGGACTTGCTTCGGCTGTACTTGTAACAACAACTCCATCAGCCAAAACTTCTCTTCCGCCAAGTTTGACATATTCGCTTTTTACAAGTTCGCCAGTCACTTCAACAGTTGCATTTGCAATCAAATGACTGAAAACTTCGGCGACTTGTGGATATTTTTCTTTTTCAACAGTCACCTGAATTTTTCCGGAAAAATCTTTCAAAACAACAAATTGCATGCTCTTTTTGTCACGTATTGTATCAATCATGCCGTGAAATTTTACTCTTCCTTCCTCAAGATTTGAAATTTGTGTAATCATTTTTACTCTCCTTTTTTTGTGTTTTTTCAAATAAAAAAACACCCATCTTTTCAAGACGTCAGGACGATAAAATACCGCGGTGCCACCTGACTTGCAAATTTCTTTGCCACTTTGCACATAAAACTCAGAAGTGTCCTTCGCTTGCAACGAATATGATAAGTTTCCACTGTCCTTATCTCACTGTCAAATCCGATTTTGCAAGTTACTCTCTTCATCAACGTTCTTACTTAGATTAACAGATTTTTCAATAAAAGTCAACAATTTGCAATTGAAAAAAAACAGGCAAATATTTGGCAGCTTGCCACTATTTGCCTGTTTTTACAAAATTGATATTGAACGAAAATTTATTGTCTGATGTATGGAAATTTATTGTGCAGCTTTCTTCGATTTCAAAAACCATATAATATCCACTTGTTGTCACTTCTTTGTCGGCAACAATGTCACAATCATACAAAGTGCCGTTTGCAAAAATTTGCAGTTGCAATTTTATAACCTTGGTGTCCCAAAACTCAACTGTATTATTTTCTGCTGTTGCGTTTTGACCACGAGCAAGTTTTATAGAATATGAAAAATTCTTGTATTCTTCGCACACGAAATCGTACGTGTTGCCATCAAGAACAAAACAAAATTTTGTTCCACTTGAAATATAAAATTGAAATACTTTGTCAAAGTTGTTTATTTCATATTTTGTTATGACAACATTGTCAGAATAACCGACTTCAAAATGATAATTTGCATTTATTTTGAATACATAAACAAGATAGTTGCTTCCTGATTTTCCACTGTAAATTGTGGTTTTGTTTTCCTTGTCAAACACCACCTTTCCATTTTTTAATATTTGAAAACTGTATTCGTCTTTGACAGGTATATCGGGTAGGTTTGGTTTGTCTGGGTTATTTGGCTTTGGTTCATCTGGATTTTCAGGATTATCAGGCTCAACTGGATTATCAGGATTTACAGGGCTGTCTGGATTTGGTTTGTCTGGTTGGTTTGAATCATCAGGATTGTTTGGAGTATCAAAATCTTGTGGATTGTCATTTTCGGAACTGTCAGTATCTTTTGTATCATTTGAAGAATCTGACTTGCCAGAATTACTTTGCGCATCGTCTGCAAGTCCATTGTTTACAAAAGTGTTGTTGATACCAAAATTATCTATTTTGGGAAAAAATACAGTGACGCTCATTATCAAACCAGCTGCCAAA
>ULVL01076728.1_pt1 | contig 12391 bp, 24 predicted proteins | sample 1959381 | NCBI WGS metagenome assembly ULVL01 (sample SAMEA4835785, study PRJEB28245) | human gut metagenome | biome: gut microbiome; material: fecal sample | place: Denmark | collected 2008
TAGAGAGTATATTAGTAAAAAGTATATTGATAGAGTATATTAGTAAAGAGTATATACCCTCTGTAAGAGTAGGTATAAACCCTCGGAGAGAACACTTAAACGCGCGCCCGCGCGCGAGGGAAGGAGGAGTCATAAAGATAAGATAATCTCTGAATCCTCAAGCCCTCTCATCTCAAAAATCCATAGGCGGAAGGCTTGCTTCGAACTCCTCATCCGTCATGGTTTCTTCGGCCGTATCGGCGCAATTCGCCCTTCTTTGTGAATCGACATAGAATGTGAAATGACCGTCGTTATCCGCCGCCTCTGCGTGGAAGATAACGTACACATGGTCGCCCTTGTGCAACTTCTTCTCCGCTTCGTAAGCAGCCCCTCCGATGGCAACCATATCCATGTTGCAGAAGTGGCTATTCTTGCCGTAGCCGTCTTTGCCTGTGCACACCGTATACGTCGCCCTTCTGCGGGTATTGCCGCTGGGGCGTTTCTCATCGCTTACATTGATCGGGGTTACTATTTTCCCCATTACAGATCCGTGGAACATCGTCGTTCCTCCTTGTTGTAAAAGTCGGCGGCGGGACTATGCTGCTCCCACCATAATACCAATATAGCACAAAGGACGGTCGGTGTCAACCTATTGTGACATCCGCCGCCCTTATTGACTTTTCAACAGAAAACCGCTCGCTTCCCGTTGACTTAAGCAACCGTCGACTCCCCGATTAATACGGTGTAAACGAACGCTGCCATCGTAGACAGGATGCTGATGACTGCCAACGCCTTCCCCCATCGGCTGATGGGCCCGTTTCCTCTGGTCTCCCTAAAAAGGTCGATGGTGCTGCACACCGACAACATCCACAGGGCGTAAAAGCTCAACGCTTCCAAAAAGCTGTAAAAATTGCTGCTCATATAACCTCCTACGGCGACGACTCCCGCCGCCAATTTAATTCTTTGTGTTTCTTTACTACTACAACACTACAGAAAAACTTTAAGCTCTCGGTCGATAAATCTATCGAGGACGATGCCAACGCTCTGTATTTGTGATTATCTAGACTGCAGAGCGACCTTAAAATCGATTCTGCAACAAAAGTTCGCCTGCGTTTTCTATTACGGCGGCGGAACCCTTCGAAGCAAGCTCAAATTTGCCCAAAACGACAATCTTGCAGGCGAGCACACTGAACACCAACAGAATTGCGAGGATTCCGATGACCAGCAACGTTTCCCTCGCCGCCTTGCTTTCAAGGTGGTCCATAATCACGAAGTAAGCGATGATGATAACGACAACCGCCGCCATACTCAATGCAACCCCACAAATCAAATCGGTGCGGTAAAGCTCCGTCATATTCCCCATCTCACTCAACAATGTCATCATCATAGTCGTCATCCTCCTCGTCGTAAGTTTCGTCCAGCACTGTGAAGGCGCACGACGGGCAAAGCTTGTTGTACTTCTCCAAAAATCTCTCACGATTACGCCATACGGTCGCTGTCGCCACCCCACACCAATGTGCGATGATTTTGACGATGTCTCTGAACGGCTGCGGGCGATCGTACTCAAACTTAAAGCATGGGCACGTCCTGATGTTGTATTCCATCCCGAGCGGGCCCTTTTCCTGTTTGTATGTACTACCATCGATGGGGCATCCCGTCTTGAACTTCTCACAGCTGTGACGGATGTTGTCGTGGGCGTTCAAACACTTCCAGCAAAGGCTGTCAGGTCCGAGCGTTGACGCTATGATGCCTGCGTTGACGGCTTCGATTTCCTCCTTGGTCATATCAACAGGAACGACGACGTCCGTTGACTTCGGGGTCTTGAGGGCGACCGAATTCACGCGCGGCTTTTTGTCTTTACCGCGCTTATTGTCCGCGCGTCTGCCGAGTGCTTCACATTCTGCCATAAATTGTTCAAGGTCTGTCATGGTTTTCTTCTCCTGCCGCGGGGCTCTTGTCCCCTTCCGACGATACCATTGTATAACAACGGCGGAGATTTGTCAACCGTATTTTGAAAAAAAATTTTTTGGGAAATTTTCGATGTAAAAAACGCCGTCCGATGACTCCCGCCGCCCTATCCGAAAATCAGAACACGAATCGTGTCTTATAAAACCAACGAAACCGCCAGAACCCCACTAAATAGTAGGACTTCGGCGGCGGCCCTATGTCCGATCGAGAACACGATTCGTGTTATTTTTAATGTACCATAAATGGGACAATGTACCAAAAATGGGACATAACTTTTTGCACTCATTTACCCCGTTTTCTGCGTCTTTTTTTCGTCTTTTTTTCGTCTTTCTTTCGTCAACCCGATCGTGATTATGTCCGCGTTTTATCCCGAAAATCGACCGCTGACATCGTGCGTTTTATCCGTTCGTCGGCGGCGGGACTATCATTATAATGATACTTGTTTTTATACATCTGTATGATATCTCTTCGCTCTCGATGGCATACTTTCGGGTATTTCCAATGTGCCAAAATGGCATAAAATCCGATGGTCGGTAATGCCAAAAAGGAATAGAATCGATACATTCGATGACGGTTTGTCGAGTCGTTCGATGACTACGACCGCCGCCTTATTCACACTTTTCCAGAGGTTTTGTTAGGTTTTTTACACATTTTTCCTAACAAAAAACCCCTTTCGTCGGGGTTTCTCAAGAGTTATTTAATTGCGTTCTCCGACAGCCACTTCGGTATCGTCACAAGCGTATCTCTCCCACATTCAATCTCGACGATGGCTTCGTCTGACAACGCTCGAAGGTCTACGACGAAGTAGAAGGTCGGGTTCTCCTTGGTCAAGATATAAAAGCGGACTTTTTCGTCGAGTTCCTTGTTCGGATAAAGACTACGGACGCTGCTGAATTCGGCTGGCAGAATGGGTCGCTCAAATTCGAGTTGGTTGTCCTCGTTGAGCTTGTACTTTGTGCACGCCGTGTATGTGGTATTACCGCTGTTGTCGACGAGTTCACGGATACGACTACGAGCGACGCCGTCGTTGTACGTCCAAAGCTGACGGATGATGACACGGTCAGCAATCGTGAACGGTTTGTAGGGACTCGCCATGAGTTGGACGAAGACCGACTTCGGAAGACGATATCGAAGTTCGTGTTCGAGCTCGAAATTAGTTGACTCGTTTACTAAATTGGTTAACTTGTTCATTATTTTTACTCCTATGGGCGGCGGAACCGCCTCTGTTTAGTGGGGGTGTGAAAAAAGGGCTTTTTGGAGATAAAGGTCCTTAACCATTTTTGACCATTTTTGACCCCTCGTGACCACACCTGACCCACACGTCCAAAAAATACTTATCATGATTTATAAGCCGTAAGGCTTATAAATTCGTAACACTTTATTTTTAGCCACTATTTAGACTAATTTTCTTCATTTTTCGCCTGTTTCTCTTCCATTTTTCGTTGGAAACGGCGGTTATACTTCTTCATACACAGCGCACACATACGATGTTCTTGTGGATATTTCTCCCCAACCTGAATCGAAACCTTTGCGAACATTTCATCGACAGGAATCGTCCGATGGCAACCTTCACACTCCCATTCCTTCTTACCCGCCATAATACGTTGTTCAAAGATTTGCTCGATTTCAACATCAACGCCTTGCTCACGCAACATCTCAACGAAGGCGTAATCAATCTTATGTCGCATGCAATCGAGTTCCTGCTCGACCTTACAACGATGGTCTGGGTTGATAAGGCAGAAGTTGCAGAAATGAGTTCTGACGAAATCGCTTGCCTTGTCGTTTGAGAGCACACTAGTCGCTCTCGCACTTTTCGGAGGATTCTTGATTACGCCGCGTAGAACCTTTGCACAGCGAGAGCAGATATAGTTCTGCCAAAGACGCATATCGGTTTGGGGACCAATTTCTCTTTCGCACAACCAACATTTTCTCAGCTCACGGGGTTCGTAGTCAGCCATTTTCCCCCACCTCTCTATACAAATCTTCTGCCGAAATTATTAGACGTACAACCTGCGGGTCATCGATGGGGATTTCTGATAACCGAATTGTAACCGTGTCACCCCATTCAACCTCTTTGATTTCGTCAGCCATTGTCTTTACTCCTTACAAACAAAACCAATTAACATCTTCGGTGACGGGCTCCAAATCTGTATCTTCAAAATGGAAGTGTTCCCCTCTTCTCTCTTTAGGGAACACGACGGTGCCGCCGACCTCGTTGTAGTCATGACCATCGTCGCTGACCAAGACAAAGCAACCTTCTGCCTTACCTCTTACCACCTTCGCGTAGCTCCCAATTTCCACATCAACACGTCCTTTTGCCGACAAAGGCTCCAACATATCGGTTGTAAAATATACATAAGGGGCTTTGACGGGATTCACGAGCTTAAGACAAACGCCGCGACCAATCTCGGTAATTTGAGCAACCTTACCGCACAGCATCTTTGCAGATGCGGGGAAACCCATACATACCTTAATGTCGCCGTTGTCAGCGACGCCGTACTCTTGCGCCATATCGTCCCATTCGCGGATTGTCACCAAATCTCCTACTCTAAACTTTGCCATTTTTTTGTATCTCCTTTTCTGTTATACCCTTATTATACATCAGCCGTTGTCGTTTGTCAACCTTTTATGACTAGTGTTTCTTAATTCCAAACGTACTATATAAATGGTCCGTTAGATTTTTTGTCAACTGTTCCGCTGATAAATTTACCGTCACACACAGGTTGTTGCACTTGTCGATGTTGGTGATTGCTGCGTTCTCCAATCTCAGATTTATTGAGCCAACTTCAAAAACGCCGCCCATAATTACTTTGGTGGTAAGTTCGACAGTTATCACATCTCCCACTTTGGGCATATAGTCTTCCTCGCCCAAAGTCAACACTGCGTCATTGATTGTGAAAGCCAATGTAGTTGCATTGGCTTCCTGACTCAACATTGAATCATTGGCTACCATCTTGCCTCTCAAGACATAATTCAAGTGGGTGACTTTTGCATCCCAAACTGTCCCAATTTTCATAATTCAAATCTCCTTCCAAATTACAGCAAGCTAATATGTCCCAGTTCTTCTTCGGGAACAAGCTCGAAATGGTCTTCATCGACGTACGAGAACCTGCATCCTCTATACGGGCCAGAAATGATGATGGTGCCCTGCCTGTCGGTACCTGTGGTATCGTGCGGTATGACAATTCCAAGACAAGGAACCTCGGCCAGCCTGTCGGTGCCTGCTCCCATTGCTATGATAGTACCTCTAATGATGTCTCCAATCTTAAATTTGCTCATAATTCAAATCTCCTTTTATAACTTAATCTGTGCACACAACATTGCTGCAGCACTTGTAATCATTTCTTCGTCGGCTTTTTCTTTAGAGGTGAAACCATCCCGTATTACCGAGAGAGCTCGTACCACAGACGAATCCTCTACCCATATTTTTTCTTCTGGCGCGTCGGCGCTGATTGTATATTCGGCGACATAAAGGGGCAATCCATTCGTACCCAAAACCGCCCAGTATTTGTCCATATTCAAATCTCCTTTATTTGTTCTTCTGCTTTATAATACAACGACAGCAGACGTTGTCGCCCGTTGCTGTGTGAACATTGATGTGGTCGGTGACCTTGAGTGCCTGCGGTTCTTTTTGTGCCGCGTGAATGACGTCGTAATCCGTCAGCCGAACGGTGACGTTGTCTGCTCCCCACGGCTGATGGTCTATTAGAATGTTGGCGGATATGTTGCCGTAAGTCATTGACATCTGCATGATTCAATCCTCCTTGCGGTTTTCGTACTCTGGCAACGCTGCCAATGCTTCTTCTTTTGTGGCAAATCCCTCTTGTATTATCGCTGGATTTCTTGCCATATAGGGAAGTTCTGCCCAACATGTCAACACATCACCAGTGATTAATTCTTTGCCGTAGATGAAATATTCCCCCACATAATAACCAAGCCCTTCGTATTCCACAATCGCCCAACGATGAGGATAAGGCTTTTCGTACTTCACTATAATTGCTGCTACCTTCGTCACAATCTCTTCTAAATTGTCCAAAAGTCTTTCTGGCTGAGCAAACTCGAAGTCTGCCAATAGCTTGTCTCTCCACACTCCTGATTTTTTGTAGGTTTCCAAACTGGTAAACGTTCCAGAATTGTTATTTGCATAAGGTTCCCACACGACATAACACGGAGGGTTTATAGTTTCCGTACAGTAAGAGGCAAGGTTTTCAATTAAGCACTCAAAAAAAGGCTTATCATCTACTTTAAAGACCGAAAAAGACGAGTCTTGAGATGTGTAGACCTTGTGTTTGTTTATGATTCCCAATTCATATTTTTTAACATCCGAAGGATTTTCGGAGACAAACCTCTTGTCATAAGAAGTATAGGTTACAATACTTTCCATAGCTTAATCTCCTCTTACTTTACCAATTCAAAGTGCGCTGGAATGAAAATTCTTAAGTATTTCGACATCCATGGTTTTTTTGTGATACAATACTCCGTCTCTGTTTGACAAACAACAACTTCCCCAACCGTTATCTTGATTTTTTGTACGCCATCCAAATCTTCTATGGTTGCTATTTTAGTTTCGGGATAAGAAGCTAAATTTGCCAACTTCTGAAGTATTTCCTCCGTCTTTTCAAGAATGCCATCGAGAAAACCATCGGTATACCCATTATAAGAGCTGAAGAAGTCAAAATCCTCGTAATTGTCATCGGCCAAAGTCATTTCAACATCGATCGTTTTGCCGTTAATCAACGTCAAGGGTAAACTCACGTCGTCATCGTCCTTAAAAAAATCGTCAACTTCTGCGTCAGAGGTTTTGACTTTGAAGATGCGTCCCAAAACGCCCTTAAGCGACAAAACATTGACACCTTTATCATTGTCGTAGGGCCAATCCTTGCCTTGTGCTGCTATACTTTTTTTCACAAACTCCAAGCTCTTATTCATAGTTTTCTCCGTCCTTACTCTATCAGGGAATGTTCTGCATAAACCCCACCAATCCAACGCTTCAAATTGGAAGAGAAGTAATCTGTCTCTATTTGTTCATGATAGTCATACAACTCCCTCAACCTGCCGACGTAGGCAGCAGCGATAAGCTTCACCGCATCGGAACAATACTTTTTAGCTTGTTCTATGTCGAAATCACACACGAGCAAACAATACTTTTCTTGTTCCCACTTTTTATCAAAGAACCTGCGCAAAGCACACTCCAATATCTCGTCAAGGATGACCCATGGACTTTTCTCGTATTCTTTAACGGGATACGATAGGCAGAATTCCTGAAACTTTAAACCCGAACAAATACCATTGAAGAAGCAGTCACAAATGGTTAGCTCATTTCCGCCCGCCTCTAAAACTTCAACCTCGTCTTTGTGCGCCAGACGGAATTGTAGGTCGTCCATTGCTCGGATGAATTCGTCTCTGTAATCGTTACCTTCTTTGCTCATAAAGAAAACATTCTCCTTGTTCCTTTTTCTATAGTATAACAAGAAACTCGGAGAATGTCAACCTTTTATGACTTAAATCTTTTCGGGCTCAAACCCTCTCGCCCTTAAGAGTGCATCACGAGCGATAGCGTGGTTCTTTCTCACCATTGAGGAAACTGATTCAGTTGCGCCGCTTTCCGTAACAGTGTAATCATCCAAATTCGCCTTTAGTTTATATTGAAGTAGGGCGCACGTTTTGAAAATCGTATCAACAATTCGATGGTACTCCTCATCCGTGTGATTGTAGAATTTCTTACGTCCGTTACGGCGAAGATAACGGCAATACCACGAAGAGAGATCCTCTCTCGTTTGAGAGTGTGTTATTTGGTAGGCCTCCGACCATTTGTTTACATAATCTTCTCCACCCATATATTCAATTAACTCGTCAAACGTAGAAGGGAAAATGCGCCCCTGCGTCATCCAAGAGAAGTCACCTGTCGCCGAAGTAGGAGTGGGGGTAAGGCGTTTCAAATTAAACGAACGTTGCTTTGGGAAACTCCACACCCAGTCTTTGTCATAATCATAAATGTCTACGAAACCTTGCTTTATGCTCATACTCTTTCTCCTTAAATTTCGGTAATTATCGGTTCTTCTTTAACCTCTTCTTTCGTAGTCGATGGAGCGGGCTGTTTGAAGAGCGAGAGATTCTCATAGTGCGTCAGCAAAATCTCGATGAGGTCCTTAAACGGCATCACCACCGAAGATTGCAAACCGTACACGTAGTTGTCCAGGTCGAACACCGACAGCGCCGCAAGCAGCATATGGGATTTTGTGATATACCACATCGGCAACTCCGAAGGTTCTTCGGTGACATCGAAATAAATGTTCAAAATATACCACATATCGCGAGGAAGTCTCTTCATAATTGCGTCGACATATCCTTCTGCTTGGGAATATTGTCCCAAGAGCTTTTTGAACGCCTCTTGGGAAATGAAAGTGCTGAAGAATTTGTCGCAGATTGCCGCCCTATCTTCTTCGGTTGCCCCTTCTATGGGCAAATGCTGTTGAAGGTAGTCAAACTCTCTAACGAGGCGCACTATCTTCTTTGCGCACTGATAGTCTGTCTCTTTAACGGCTATTTGTCTTGTGACGGTTGGTTGCTTCGTATCCATCGTGTTCATATCCATAATAATCTCCTTTAGCCGCCGATTCTCGGATCGGGGGCTTCCCACATGAGGTCACTATACGGGACCTCTTTATCTATCGTGATTTCTCCATTTATGACTTCGATTTCTTGACAAAACTCCATACCCGACTCGGTCGCAAAAATACGGAGGTCAACACCATACTTGGAAGAAATCTTCGCCAGGTCTTTGGCTTTAAAGTTCTTTGCTTGTCCAAAATCGTCCAAAAATAGAGAGAGTATAATACTTTCTCTTGATGTATATTGTATTACGTAGCCATGTGAATAACAATCGATGATGTATTGATATTCGCTGTATTCGACTCCTTCGCTAAGGAATTTAACAATATTCTTCTTTGGACCGTGTATTTCGAACACATCTATGTCTTTGCACCAATTTGGCATTGTTCTTTCTCCTCATAGATATTTGGTTGGCCCGTAGAAACCATAGATGGCGATTTCCAGGGGCTGTTCCTGTTGTCTGACAGCATCGGTTGTTATAACGAAACTGTCTGTTCGCGTTTCTTTGAGCCAATCTGATATAGTGCCAATCATATTTTTGAATAGGAGGGTATTTACCCCTTTGTTCGTTATTTGGTTCAAAGCTCTCTCGATCAAAAACTGAATAAGGTTTGGTCGAAAAGAAAAGAGCTCCATCGATCTTTTTCCGCACAACAATTCTTTATGCTCTTTGGTTCTTGCCACGCCATCGAGTTTTTCCATATATAAGATGTGTGTGTAATCAACTTCGTTTTCAACAACAGAATAGAAAAACCGATAAACAAGGTTTGGTTTTAGAAAATCGACATCGGCGGTGATTTGGCTGAACAATAAAGACAAGATGTCCTTTTCGAGCGTCGGTTCTCCTTTTAGTGTGCTTAGGGTAGCCTTTGTCACCGTTCTCTCTTTGGGTGCTTCTTGCATGGCTTCTTCTCCTTAATTATGACCAAACTTAATGTTTCCATAGTTCACTATGTGTTTGTTGCTGTTGTAATTTTGGAAGTATGCCGTCTTTACGTAATCGCGGCACCATTCCCCATCTTTCTCGATCTCATCCCCGTGGGCAACGTACATAACCGCATTGTCGCCGATGATGTCAATAACTCGGTATAACTTGTTCTCTTCAACAAAAGAGAACAAGTCACCATAAGTTAGACCATCGCTGTTGAACGCCGCAATCCTGCCTATCGGGGTAATATCAATGCTCGAAATATCCATTTCCGCCGCCTCTCTTAATTGTAAAGTTCCGCGAGAATTTCACGAATCATCTCTTTTTGAAACTCGGTTTCATGCTCATATCTTTTTTGCAACGCGTCTTTGAACGAGGACTTGTCGTCAAACACGGTGACGCCCAAATCTTCTTCGTAAAAAGTACCCTCGTCGTATTCTTCGCCGTCTTCGTCATACGAAGTCCAATCATATCCGTGTCGTTCGGCCTCTATTCCTTGAATGATAGCAGGGTAGCGCGGTGAATCGAGGACATAAACTTTGTCACCAATCCAGTGTGAATATTCCTCTTCCCAATGGGGACCATGTTCTTTGATGAGTTCGGCTACTTCCTCATCCGTCAGCGTGCCCATGCCAGGCTCGCCAGGCCAACTTTCCCAGTTATATGTGACTTCGTAACCTTGCTCGTTATCGGCGCCCGAAATATAAACATAGGAAATCTCTGCCATCCAATCGGGGTTTTCGGGATTTACAAACGTCGCTGATGGGGTAAGCGGCAATCTTATTGTCTTTTTCATAAAATTCCTCCTTTTTTCTTTAGAATAACATAGGCTGACCACAATGTCAACCTTTTGTGACCAACTCTATTGTTGGCAGACGAAGTTTGTCGAAAATGTCCTGTATTTCCAGAATATAAGCCATCTCTCCGTGCCAGGCTCGATAGTTCCAATCAAGGTAAGAGGAGAGAGCCTTTTTGACTTCCTCTTTGGTGCGACCCAAGAAAACGGGACAGGTGTACCAAGAATAGCCCATGCCCTTGTGATGTTCAAACGCATAATAACCACGAACGCTGTTGAGCTCACCACAGAAAATCGGTTGCCCATCGATTGTTGCTACTTTTTTGAAACCGCTCATATTGTTGCCTCCTGCTTTTGTAAATAAAATATATCATAAAACAAAAAGATTGTCAACCCTTTGTGACAATCTTTTCTAAAATCAATTATTTTTAATTTCTATTCGGTTGATAAATCCGATAGAAATCAGTCATCTAACCGCTTCTTTTTAATATTTCCACTTGAACGAAGTGGGGGCAATCGTGTAGTGGGAGATCTGCGAAGTTCTCAAAACTGTTATTCGATCACCCTCTTCTGCGTAAGTTATATTGGGCGAGAATTCTATTAAATTATCAACAATTTCCCTCACCTTTTCGATGGATTCTTGTGCGTATGTTATAGAATATACTTTGCCCGAGGACATGTAGAAATCAACTTGAAACTCTTCCATATTCACTCCTCATCTTCGGCTTCGTCTTTGCCGTCATAGAACACCGTGGGATTCGATTTGAACCCATAATATGGAACCAACCCATCGAGAATAAGCTCATGCTCAATCTCTTTTGTGGTGACCATTACATAGTCGCCTATTTCGTTATAGAACACTGCGGCTTTCTTGGCTATCTTTTGAGCAAGCAAGTGTTGGCGAGACAAGTCCCATTCGTCCAAGGCATACAAACCCCTTCTCTCGAATTCTTCTTCGAGTGCCGCTTCGCTATCATAAATTATAGTGGGTTCATAGCGTGGTGACCAGTTACTTCCTTTGTCGGCTATAACGAAACGACAATTAGTAAAGCCCGCCTTTTTCATTTGCTTTATAAAACATTTGCAGAGATAACGAGTTACGCAATCCGTTATAAAAGTCCGAATCTTCGTATCTATGGTGTTTTTTAGCTTTATGAAAGTCGCACCAACCGTTCCCACTGTCGAGAAGGCCGTGTCGAACTCCGAGAAGTTGCTGCGATAATAAGCCAAAGCGGGATGTTTATGGATGAATGACAATATTTTTGCCAACTCCCAGGCGATATAACGAATGCCATCAAAGGGTTCTTCGCGGGTAACGTCCTCGTCTTTTGTCGTTTTGTAAAGACTGTGGCTTGCTCTGAATTTGTCAATAGTGTCCTCATATTGACCGTAGCATGCGGTTATGTCAAGACGGTCTTCGTTGATAAGGCAGGCGTCTATTGCAAACAACCAACCAGGGCAGCCTCTTACGCGGAAGTAATACTCTTCGGTTTTGAGGTAACCAAAATTTTTGGCGTCGTCTTCGTCAAGTTCCCAACGCGAAACGCATCCAAAGTCATAAATCGAGACCTTAGTTTTGAAACGATTTTTTGCACATTGGCAAGCCTCGTCCAATATTTTTGTAACTTCTTTTCTGATATCTATCATACTTTGCCTCCTTATTGGATAAATACAATATATCATACAAGAAAAAAGTTGTCAACCTTTTGTGACAACTTTTTGAGATTTAGTCTTCCATAAGTGCGATTCTCTTTTTGAGTATATCGCGATATTGTTGCATTACGGCGTATTGCTGACGAAGAAGGTCGGCCATCTCGTCGCTGACGGTGGTGATGCGCTCACCTTCAACAAAGTGCTTCAGTTTGGTGAGTCGCATTGTAAGTTCATCAAGTTCAACTTTTACTCTTTCTTTGATCGGATTCATAGTTCACTCCTTTAATTGAAAATTTTTGATAGGCTTGCTCAAGCATTGTGTTTTGAACTTGGGCATTAGCCAACTGACGCAAAGCATCTTTTATATTGCCGACTTTTTTGAATTCGGTATAATCTATATAATGATATACTGAAAGGTCGTCATATTTGCTCGGTGATATTTTGAGAGCGGCAGG
>ULVL01053485.1_pt1 | contig 12389 bp, 9 predicted proteins | sample 1959381 | NCBI WGS metagenome assembly ULVL01 (sample SAMEA4835785, study PRJEB28245) | human gut metagenome | biome: gut microbiome; material: fecal sample | place: Denmark | collected 2008
CATGACGGACCACAAAAAATGGGTGCTCTGGTCCCTGGTGTCGTTATCAAAAGAAAGATACCTTGAGGAAGACAGGTATTTCCGGGCGGGGGAAGCCTTGCGTTCCGCCGTCGTCAGGCCGCCGGAAGCGTACGGCGGGTCCGTAACGACGGCGTGATAACAATCGTTGTCCATGCACTCCATCAGGGAAAGGGAGTCGCCGCACAGGAAAGGGGAACGTGAAAACATGCTCGCATGATGGCACAAAACAGGCCGCGGCTTTCACGCCGCGGCCAGGATAAAAAATGTTAGATTACAACCGGAGGGAGGCATCTTGCGGAGAAGGTCCGTTCAGATAAGCCTCCCGGCGGACGGAGGACCAGAACGCCGGGGCCGTCCGCGTCCGCTCAAGGAATGCGGCAATGTCCGCAAAGTAGTACATAGATTGAAAAGGAGACGGGCGCACCCGCTCAATGACGCCAATGTCCGCCAGGCGGGCCAGCACGCGGCGGCCCACCCGGAATTCTTTTTCAATCTCTTTGACGGTACCCAGCTGGACAGGTTCCCCCATCCTTAGGGCGTACGTCCGTTCGTCGATTTTGATTTTCCGGACGGGAGCATACCAGCGTCCGCTGTCCGGGTAGGAAATAGGAAGGATGAGTTGCTTTGCTTTGTTCATAGTTTTAATAGACGCGGTCGAGGATTCCGGGGCATACAGGTTCAAAGTAAAACCCGGTCATAAAGAGGGGTTCCCCCGTTTCCTGGTCCGGGACGACGTCATCCCTTCCCTGGCTCCGGAACCGGACAGGAATCTTTTTCCGGAAGGTTCCAAAGCCCCCTGGATCAAGCCGGGCCGTTCCACCTGGACCTGGTGGGACCGCGGGAATGTCCTGGAAAACGACCAATATGCCTTTGTCGATATGACTGCCGAATTCGGATGGGAATATCACCTCGTTGACGAAGGGTGGAAAAAATGGGGCCGATCACTTCCGGAAAGCATGGGCAAGCTGGCCAAACTGGCCAGCTACGCCGCTGGCAAAAATGTAGGCATCTGGGTATGGGTGCGATGGTCAGACGTCAACAACCCCGCCAATGACTGGGAAAATATGCGCAGCTTTTTCGGCTCACTCTCCAAAACGGGAATCAGGGGAATCAAGATAGACTTCATGGACTCCGCCTCTCAGGAACGCTTGGCCTTCTACGACGCCGTAGCGGAAAACCTGGCGAAAAACAAGCTTATGGTCAACTTCCACGGAGCCAATACCCCCACGGGGGAGGAACGTTCCTGGCCGCACGAAATGAGCCGGGAAGGCATTTACGGCGGAGAACAGAACATCTGGGCCGCCATTGGCGGGCAGCACTACTGCGCGCTGCCTTTCACCCGCCTGATATCCGGCCACGCCGATTTCACGGGAGGCTACTTTGGCCACGGACCCAAGCTGCGCGGCTCTTCCTGGACCCTCCAAATGGCTGCCAATATCATTTACACGTCCCCCATGCTTCACTGGGTCTCCAACCCTGCGGACATGAAAGCTGCTTTCCCGAAGGATTCCCCTGAACGGGAAGTTGTCCGGAACATCCCTTCCGTATGGGAGGAAACCATCGTCCTTCCGCCGTCTGCCATTGGGGAATGCGCTGCCTTCGCCCGGCGGTCAGGAAACCAGTGGTACATTGCTCTGATGAACGGAGACGGCAGGGAACGCACCGTTTCCATTCCTTTGAATTTCCTGGACAAAAACACGGCATACCAGGCCACCATTCTCCGGGATCTGGCGGAAAAAAATGACGGATGGAGCGTGGAAACCCGGAAAGTCACTTCCGGAAATACCCTTTCCTTCACCATGCGTATCAAAGGCGGAGGTATCGTCCGCATGGTTCCCTCCGGAACGCGGCATCCTGCCCCCTAAAGAACGGCATCCTGCCCCAGGCAGGGAAAAAGCCCCCCCTCTTCTTCCCTCTTCAAAGGCGGAGCGGCGGAAAACCATGTTCATCCGCCGCTACACCGCCCGTCCTGGAAAAACCGGGGAAAAAGTAACAAAACTCAACCCTCCCCGCGCTACCCGTCCGCACCCTGCTCCCTGGTGCTCCACGCCGGAAGCCAGCGCACCTCCCGAAGACGGTAGCCGCGTTCCAAAAGAGCGCCGTGCAGGCCGGGAAGATGCGCCGCTCCGTAAAAGACGCCTATCCTGCGCACGCCCTTGCCGCTCCAACGGTCAAACACTTCCATGCACTTGGCGTTCCGGCCTTCCAGAATCACGGTATTCTCCAAACCATTAGGAGCATTGGCCATCATGCCCATCAGCTTATTCTTCAACCCCGTTTTATTGCCGGCCAGGAAATCCGCCATCAATCCAAATTCACCGGCCCGGTTCGTCCCGGTTTTCTCAACCAGGGAGGACAAGACGGATTTAAGCATCAGGCCGGCAATGCTTTCACCCTTTCTGGCCTGCGCCTCGCGGAATTCATCCAGCGTCATGTCCGCATGGACGAAATGGGCTGCGGAATAATCAATGCCCTGATGCTGGGTCTGGAGTCCCAGCATATTGCTCAACTCCTTGTAGGCGCCCCCCAGCAGCCCCATTAAAAAAGACTTTTCCTCCTGCCCGCATTTCTTCCTCCATTCCACTATCCGGTTCCATTCCCGCGCCTCTTCCAGAGTCAGCCCCCCCAGCGGCTTGCTGCGGTCTATCTTGCGGCGCAATTCCTCTTCCCGCCGGAGGCCCTCTCCGCCAATCATTTCAAAAAGCAGTACATCGTACCTGCGGAACAGCTTATTCAGCCGGTCGTAATATTCCGGTTCCGCCACATGAATAGCACCAATGAGAGCTACTTCCATCCCATTGTCATGGACATAGGCAGCTACGGGAGTGGACAGGCTCTGCCGGTCGGGTTGAGGAGAATCAAGAAGGATGTACCGTCCGGGATACCCGCCATATTCCGCCTTCTCCGCATCGGGAATATCCGCAGCCGGTACAGGAGAACACCACCAAAGGACAGCCAGAAAACAATGCAGCAGTTTCATCATGCTCAGACTACCGGGGAGCATATTAAGAGCAAGCCCAAAAAAAAGACTGCCTTCCTTTCCGGAATGGAAAGACGGCATGAGCATGAATTCCCACCTTATTCAAAAAGCCGGAATCGCAAAACTCCCGCGCTTTTTCAACGGAAGCCGGAAAATCAAAAATCCCGCACCCGAAAACGGATGCGGGGAATGAAAAAGCCCATTCTAAACGCCAGGCGAAAACAATCCGCCCGGCCATGAACGGTTACTTGCCGCAGCAGCACTTGTCGGTCAAGGCCCCTACACCGGGAAGAACCTTGCCTTCCAGCAGTTCCAGGGAAGCGCCGCCGCCCGTGGAACAGAAGGAAAGCTTATCCTGCACCTTGAATTTCTTGGCTGCCGTCACGGAATCACCGCCGCCTACAATGGAAATGGCGGAGGAATCCGCCAAGGCTTCCGCGACTTCCTTGGTTCCCTTGGCGAAGCAGTCCATTTCAAATACGCCCATCGGGCCGTTCCACAGAACGGTCTTGGCATCCTTGATGATGGCGGAGAACTCTTCAATGGCTTTGTCGCCGATGTCGATGGCCATGCCGCCTTCCGGCACCTTGCCGCCTTCAGCGAAAGGAGCCGTGCAGAAGGTTTCGGCACCGTCTTCAAATTTCATGGCTACGCGCACATCTGCAGGAAGCAGGAATTTCACGCCCTTGGCCTTGGCCGCCGCCAGAATTTCCCGGGCCAGATCCAGCTTGTCCCCTTCAATCTTGGAAGCGCCCAGGTCATACCCTTCAGCCGCCAGAAACGTATTGGCCATGGCGCCGCCAATCAGGAACGTATCAGCTTTCTCCATCAGTTTGGAAAGCACTTCAATCTTGTCGGACACCTTGGCGCCGCCCATAATCACCACAAAGGGTTTTTCCGGGTTTTCCAGCTTGCCTTCCAGGTATTCCAGTTCACGTTCAATCAGGAAGCCCATGGCGCTCTTTTCCGCAAAATGCGTCACGCCTTCCGTGGAAGCGTGAGCACGGTGGGCCGTGCCGAATGCGTCGTTCACGAACAGCGTGGCATTGCCCAGCAGGGACTTGGCGAACTCCGGATCGTTCTTCTTTTCACCAGGATAAAAACGGACATTTTCCAGCAGAACCACATCACCGTCCTTCATGGCGGCGCGGGCGGCTTCCGCTTCCGGGCCAATGGCGGCGGAAACGAATTTCACGTCCTTGCCGAGCAATTCGGAAAGGCGGGCGGCAACGGGCTTCAGGGAAAAAGCGGGATCGGGTTCGTTTTTGGGACGGCCCAAATGAGAGGTAAGGACAAGGCGTGCGCCCTGATCCAGCAGGAACTTGATGGTGGGGAGAGCAGCCACAATGCGGGCGTCATTGGTAATTTCCCCATCCTTGAGAGGGACGTTGAAATCCACGCGCATGAGGACTTCCTTTCCCTTGGCGTCAAGGTCGCGAACAGTAAGTTTAGCCATATCGGTTTATATTGTTTGGTTCAATGAATAAAAAAGGGAGGGCATTTCTGCCCTCCCGGATAAATCCCCGCCCGCCCGGCAAAACCGGCCAGGAAAGCCGGAAAAATGAAACAGGCGGACGGCAAGACTTGTCGTGCAACTGAAGAGCAAGCGTTGTCCGAAAGAACTTACTTGCCGCAGGAGCATCCGCAGCCCAGGCTGTCGCCCAGCTTCTTCATGGCCTGAGCGGCGCGGTTGGAGTAACCCCATTCGTTGTCGTACCAGCCGCAGACCTTCACCAGGTTGCCGCCGACCACATACGTGAAGCCGGAGTCAAAGATGCAGGAGTGGGGGTCGGAAACGATGTCCTGAAGAACGAGCGCTTCTTCGGAGTAAGCCAGGATGCCCTTCAGCGGGCCTTCAGCGGCTTCCTTCATGGCGGCGTTTACTTCTTCCACGGTCACATCCTTCTTGAGCACGGCCACAAAGTCGGTCAGGGAACCGGTCGGAGTCGGAACGCGGAAGGAAGCGCCGTTCAGGGACCCCTTCAGGTTCGGCATTACTTCACCAATGGCCTTGGCGGCGCCGGTGGTCGTCGGAATGATGTTGATCGCGGCGGCGCGGGCACGGCGGGGATCCTTGTGCGGAAGGTCCAGAATGCGCTGGTCGTTCGTGTAGGAGTGAATCGTGCTCATCATGCCCTTTTCAACGCCGAACTTGTCGTCCAGCACCTTCACCATCGGAGCAAGGCAGTTGGTGGTGCAGGAAGCGTTGGAAACGATATCGTGCTTGGCAGGATCGTATTCGCTGTCGTTGATGCCCAGAACGAAAGTCAGGTCCGGATCCGGGGAGGGAGCGGAAATAAGAACCTTCTTGGCGCCGGCGTCAAGGTGCTTCTTGGCGGCGTCGCGCTTGGTGAACAGGCCGGTGGATTCCAGAACGACGTCCACGCCCAGATCCTTCCAGGGAAGGTTGGCGGGATCACGTTCCACGGTGATGAGGATCTTGTGACCGTCAACGACCAGATAATCACCCTCGATGGAAATTTCACCGTCAAACTTGCCCTGCGTGGAGTCATACTTGAGCAGGTGGGCGATCGTTTCGATAGGAGTCAGGTCATTGATGACAACAACCTTGTTGCGTTCTTCCTTGGACATGGCGCGCAGTACGTTGCGACCAATGCGTCCAAAACCGTTAATAGCGTATTTGGCCATAAGATTGAGGGCTTCAGATTTGATTAATTACTAGTCCCGGACTTATTCAAGTACCATGGACGCTGCAAGTTTAAAAACGTTTCAACCAGCCGTCAACACTATTGTTCCCCCATCATGGCAGTATGTTCCCCCAGCTTCCGCAAACAGGGAACACTCCGCCAAGCGGACATGTTCCCTCATGAAAATCAAAAACTTGCAAAAACACCTTCCTTCCTCCGGAAGCTCCTTCAATTCATGGAACGCAAAGCGGCGCGTATCAGCTCGTCCACGTCTGCATCCGGATGGTCCTTCAGATGGGCGGCTATCGCCTTGCGGGATTCCACCTGCTTGAACCCGAGCGCAATCAGCGCCAATTCCGCGTCCCCGGCGGCCTGGGAAGTAGCGCCCTGGGCCTGGGCTTCCCACGTGGCGGCCAGGCCCACTTTATCCTTCAGTTCCAGGACGATGCGTTCCGCCGTCTTCTTGCCCACCCCCTTGGCCCGAGCAATGCCGGAAACATCTCCGCCCACAACCGCCTGCTTGAACTGCTCCACGGACAGGGAACCCAAAATGGCAATCGCCGTTGCCGGGCCGATTCCGGAAACACGTTCAATCAGCAGCAGGAAAATATCCCTTTCCGCATCCGTGGCAAAACCGTACAGCACCTGCATGTTCTCCCGGACATGCAGGTAGGTTTTCAGCGTCAGCTCTCTGCCGGGAAGGGGATTCAGCCTGTCAAACGTGGACAGGGGCACAATCACTTCATACCCCACCCCATGAACATCCAGGATCAACCGCTGGGGATATGATTCCGCCACCGTGCCGCGCAGAAAAGCTATCATACCCTTAACGTGACACAATCCGGCCCGCGCGCAAGCCAAAAACGCATCCTCCGGAACCGCTTCCGTCATCTTTTCTGGAGCACGTGCAGCCTGACATGTTCCAGATCCTCCCGGTGGTAAAAGCAGCGCACGCGCAGTCCACGGGCTGTTTTCATCCTGCACCTGTATTCACGCAGCAGCCCTTTTTTCACCAGCCTGTAAACATAGCTGCGCACTACTCCCAGCATGCTGACAGCCCCGGCCATATCCATATAACACGGAGGCACGCGGCGGCGCACGGGCTCCCTTCCAGCAAGAACCCGCTCCACATCCAGCCGCCGCCAGTACAGGGCCAGGGGGCCCGTACCCTTGCGGACCACCCGGAAACGGACACCGTGGCGGTGCAGATACTGGCGCGCGGCGGAAGCACTGCAGCAGATCCGTGCCGCGACGGCGGATGTCTCCACAAATGCGCTACCCGCCTCCGTGTAAGGCTGGCCGGACCTGGGATTCGTTCCGCGGCGGCGGATTTTGACATGTTCAGGGAAACTCAATTTGGGGTTGCTGATATATTCACGCCCTCCCACGCCGATGAATGTTTTCTTAAAACGGTATATCATGATTAACGGGTTTTCACATTGGATTTACGAAGCCTCATGCAGCCGTTCCGCACGAAACTCTAACATATTTTGGAGATTCCAAAAATGCATTGAGTTTAAGAATGTTCAACATTTTTCTTTGTTTTTCTGTTTTTTACATTCATACTAAACTCATTTCTCCGCAATATATGCCCGGAGACCATGCCGGCCAATAATGTGAAAAGGGCCTACGCGCCCATCGGGAAACTTATCCCCCTTAATCTTTTCCGGATCTCAAGCCTTCCATTCCCATAAACAAGAGGGGCTGGAAACAAATTTCCCCCCTTTTTCCAGGCGTTCCTTTCCGATGCCGCAAACTTTCAAAAGACAACTTCTTTCCCTGCGCGATTCCACCATACGGCTTCCCCGAAAACATTCATTTCCGGCAAGAAGCCTGAAGAAGGGATCATGAGAAGCCCCCCGGTTTCACCAACCGCTGACGACACGCCCCTTCACTCCGCCCCCCGTTTCCCCATCCGCGTTTTTTCCGATATTTCCCCCATCATGAAAACCGGCCCAATAAAAAACCCGGCTTCCTTGCGGAAAGCCGGGTATGGGAAAAATGCCTCAGGGAAGAAGTTTTGGCGGGCGCCCTTCAAAAATCCCGCGCTGAGGAACGAAAATGCGGTCATTGGGCTGGATGGGAATCGCCCTGTCTTTAATGGAAAAATAATCATACGTCACGGTTTTTCCACCGCGCGTCACCTGCACGTAGCGGGATCCCCAGTCCGTGATGTCGCCGGCGCCCACAATCGCCTCCAGAAGCGTCATGCCGCGCCGCCACAAAACATTCTTCTTCATAGCTACACCGCCGCTTACCAGAACGATGTGTTCCGTCAGCCGCGCATCCGAACTCTGCACCTTCACCAGAAACGTAGGGGCCGTGTACAGCTCCGCCTTCTTGTAGGCGGCCATCAGCATGTCTTCAATCTGGCGGGCCGTTTTGCCTACCACGCGCAGTACATCCTGCCCCGGAGGGAGCTGGGGCATGCGTATCGTACCGTTCCCGTCCAACAGATACTGCCCGGAAATAGCGGTAGCGTCGTCGGAGGGAATGCCGCGCACCTGGATTTCAATGGTGCCCTGGGGCGGCACGGCATCCGGAGACTGGGCGGAGCCCAGCCCCGCCGGGCCCAGCATAAGACAAAGGATGGAACAAATATATTTTTTCATGGAGCCATGGGTTAATACAAATCTTCACTATCATGGGACTGGGTGGCTGCCAGCTCCTTGGCCTTTCCAGAACGTTCCACCTTCTTCATGGAGGAGGCATCCGCATTCTCGCCGGAGGAAGAGCCATCCGCAGAATAGTAGGAATAGTAAGTTGTGTAATACTGATACTGGTGATCGGACGTAATGTCCACATTATTCATCACCACGCCGGCCAGATTACCGCCCACGGACTCAATTACCTGCTTCTGCCTCAACAGGGCTTTCAGCGGCAGTTTGCGGGGCTGGACAACCATAAGAGTCATATCCACCTCGCTTACAATGACGGCGGAGTCACTGACCCCCAGAATGGGCGGGGAATCCACCAGCACAATGTCAAAACGTTGCTTCACTTCCTGCAGCAATTCATTAAACTTGCGGGAATTCAAGGCGCCTGAAGGATCAAAGGGAGTGGGCCCCGCGGGCATGACGTACAGGTTTTCAATGGGCGTCTGAAAAATGACTTCCTCCAGAGGATAATCTTCCAGCAGGTAGGAAGTCAGCCCTACCTCATTATCCAGCTCATAATACCGGTGAAGCTTGGAACGGCGCAGGTCGGCGTCAATCATCAGGGTGGCATACCCCCCCTGGGCGCAAATATAGGCCAGGTTGCACAAAGTGGTGCTCTTCCCTTCCCCGGCGCTGCCGGAAACAAAGGTCAGCGAAATTTCCTCCAGGCCTTTCTTGTTGAATTCTATGTTCGTCCGCAAAATGCGGTAGGCTTCCGCATCCGGCCCCATGGCATCGGATGAATGCAGAATCGGCACATTCTTGGGAATAATGCCCAGTACGGGAACCTGAAGAGCCCGTTCCACGTCTTCCATGGTTTTCACGGAGGTATCCATGAATTCCAGAAGCAGGGCCAACCCGATGCCCAGCAACAGACCGGCGCCCGCTCCCACCGCCAGGTTAATAGTCACATTCGGCTTGTAGGGCGCAACAGGGTAGGTCGGCAGCTGATACATTTCAATCGCTTCACGGGGTACGCGCAAACGGGCAATCTCATCCTTGTACCGGGAATCCAGTTCCTTAAGCTGATCCAGCGCAGCGTCATAATCACGGCTGGCCTGTTCATACATGGGCACCTGCAGAACGTGCTTCTGGAGATCTTCCTCTTTTTGGGCGACGGTAGCCTCCCAGTGCTTCCGGCTTGCGGCAACCATTTCCAGCTTGCTCTTCAGGGAAGAACGCAGGCCTATCAATTCCTTGTTCAGCTTATCCCCCAGAATTCTTTCCGTTTCCAGCAATGCCAGCATTTTGGGATGCCTGGCGCCGATATTCTGGGACTTCAGATTTTCCTTTTCCTTGAGCTTGTCGGAAAATTCGGCATAGGTCTTACGGAGAGCGTCCGCCCCCACAGTCTCCGCATTCAGCAAATCGGAACTGATCACGTAATCCAGCAACTTGTCGTCGGGCAGACGCTGCAATTCCTGCACATAGGAAGCCAGTTCCTTTTCCCTCCTTTCAAAATCCATGGCCTGCGCTTTGGCGTTCCGGAATTCCTCCTCTTCCATGCCGGCCGTCAGGGTGCTGCGGTGTTCGCCGTTTCTCCAGGACGTGGGCAGGTAGGAACTCTCCGCAATCAGCTTTTTGAGAGCCATCATCTTTTCATTAACGGCATCCTCCTGTTCCCGGAGGACATCCTTCAGACTTTTGATGGCAGTTTCCACCAAGCGGTTCTCGCGCATTTCACGGTCCTGCTTGTACGCCTCAGGAACCGCTTTGGCGATATTCTGCACCAGTTTGGGATCCGGACCGGACACAATAACGTCCACAAGGTCCGTGGCGCGCACGGGGGCCACCTTGATCATGCCGAACAGATTGGTCGCCGCCATTTCATCCGTCATCCCCCATTCCGCGGCAAGGTTCAGTTTTCTGGATACCACTTTAAGCACTTCGGCGGAAGTCAGCACGGAATACTGCATGGGAATGTAGTTGGCCGTCACGTTGGAAGTGGCAATTACGTCCCCCCCTCTGCCGATATCCATCACAGGCTTGGGCAGTTTAATCTGGAACTGGCTGGTCGCCCGGTAGGAGGGCGGCATCAGGAAAGTCACTACCACGGAAATGACCAGCACCAGAAGGAAGACAAGAAAGACTTCCTTCCAGCGATTTTTTAAAACCTGCAAATAGTCAATATTGCGTACGATGCGATCACTGTTCTGCTGATCCTGGGCACTCATGAAATATAGTAAGGCAGTAAGATAAAAACTCCTCTAATTGTGAATGAAAATTCGCAATTAGAGGAGTAAAGGCATTAATGGTCAGTCAAGACTTAGAAGCTGTAATTCATGCCGAAGGAGAACACATTGCGGTTGTAGGAGGGCATCGGGTAGTTATAGCCGCTGTAGGAACCGTTAGTGTAGGAATATTGGGCCGTAAGAGCCAGGGCATTCGTCAGCAGAAGCTTGATACCGGCGGTAGCATTGAAGGTCAGGTTGGACGTGTCGCTATTGCCGATGGAACTCGGACGCGTATAATCGCTGGCAACCAGGTTTACTCCGCAATTCAGACTGACGCGGTGCGTCAGCTTCAGCGTGCTGTGTACCCCGAAACGCCATGTTTCATTGGAGTAATAGCTGGCGCCGTTGTAAGGAATGTAGGTATTCACCGCTTCGTTGGAATAACGGACGAACGTTCCGAGCATGAACCGGTCGCTCAAGCGGTGGTTTAAGCCGAATTCCGCGGAAGGATAGGTTTTTGTTCCGTAATTCTCGACATACTTGAACTGCGGACCTACGCGCAGCGTGGCGGAGGTATTTTCGCTCACCGCGTATTCAGCGCCGGCCATGACGAAGTTGGAAAATTCGTTATTGCCGTATTCGCGATTACAGTAGGATCCCGTCCAGCCCAGGGAAACAGCCAGGCGTTCCGTCCATTTGTACCGGTTGGTGAAATTCATGCCAACATAATCGCGGTTATCCGTCTTGACGGAATCCTCCTGATAGTCGATCATGGAGAAATTGGCGCCCAGCGTCGTGGAATAGCGGGAAGTCCACGCCTTGCTCACGGAACTGGAAACATACACGTAAATGTAGTCGCCGTCCCGGCGGGCATTGGCAATACCGTTGGAATAGTTGGGTTCCGGCTGCCATGCGAAGGAGACGCTGCCGTTATAACGCAACGTCTGGTCAAAACTATGGGAAAGTTTGGCGGACAGCGTGGAATTGGAAAGGGCTTCATTCGTTCCGCCATCAAGGTCTTTCAGGTAAAAAATACCCCCCAGCTTGGCGGAGAAAGAATACTGGGTCACGGCATCGTAGTTGGCCAGGGAGCACCCTATGTCCGTACTGATGAACGCGGATTCCTGCTTGTTATAATTGGAGGCGTTGACATTGTCGTCATACCCTCCCGCCAGGTTGAAGAACCACTTGAGAGGAAGGGACTCTTCCAGACCCACCGGACCCGCCAGCGTGTACAGAGACTGCCCGTTGGCATGGACGGCAAACATGCCGGCGGCCACCAGGGAGAGATAAAAAAGACTCTTCATGCTATTTATTAAATAAGAATCAGGTTAATTGCCGGCAGGATTGGACACGGGAGCGGGGCTGGTGGGCGTGCCGCCCACAGGAAGACCGCCCGGCAGAACCAAACTCCCCTCAGAAATACCTTCGTCAGGACTTGCCAGACCAGAACCTTGAACAGTTTCCCCGGAGAGAGGATTGTCAGGGGTCTGAGCTGCCACATCCACAGCAATGGAAGAAACAGCAGCGGCTACCGGAGAATTACCCAGAACCTTTTCAACCGCTTCCGAAATGGGAGCCACGGACGCATACGGGTTAGACTGGGAAGAAACAGCGGAAGCGATCACATTGCGCACATGCCCCTCCCTTATATTGGGTCCGTAACTCCGAACAGCGGCGGAAGCAACGGCAGGAGCGCTGGAAGGGAAAGCCCCCGCAGCCATGGACACCATCGCCCCCATCACACGGTCAGAAACGTCAGCCTTAACCGCCTCATTCAAAACTCCGGACACTGCTTTCACATCCAGAGCACCGGCCTTCAATCCGGCCTGAACAATATCCGCCATTTTCACAATAAAAACCTTTTCAACAGCGGAGGCTTTAACCGAATCAACAGCCGGAGCGGCTG
>ULVL01056783.1_pt1 | contig 12328 bp, 8 predicted proteins | sample 1959381 | NCBI WGS metagenome assembly ULVL01 (sample SAMEA4835785, study PRJEB28245) | human gut metagenome | biome: gut microbiome; material: fecal sample | place: Denmark | collected 2008
GGCATCACCGATGAACCCACCGCAGTTCCCACCGATGCTCCCAATCCTCCTGTAACCGGCGCAATGAGCCTCATCGGCGTTGGTATTGCAGCGATCGTTGCGAGCGCAGGCGTTGTTATCTTCCGCAAGAAGGAAGAAGACTGAGCCTGAATCCTGCTCGGTACACGGCGGAAGTCAACGCTGCGAGTGATGAAAATCAGCGTAACGAGTGACTGAAACCGATACTGTGCATGAACAAAAGCATAATCCTGACCGAATCGGATTTCCGATTCGGTCGGGGCTGCAAGCCCCGCAGGATGCAAATCCCTGCGGGGCTTGTGTCGTATGAAAATGCGAACGCAAAAGAATCAGAGACCATATCCTATATGAAAAAATATCAAGAAAGTGCATTTTCTATAAGATTGGGGTTGAAATTTTCGTCTCAATAAGTTAAAATAGGATATAGATTTATGCAAAAGTCATTCATGAGGTGAAATGAAGGATATGTACGGCATTCGGGCGGATGAATTGGATATGCATTCGATCATTGCCGAAAGCATAATCGGCTTTTTGCTTCAGCATACCGGAATAAAAATTCAAAGACAGGATATTTCAATGAATTCATCCGTGTGTGCTGCTGCCGTCCCGCTGCTGCCGCGATTCGGAATTTCGCCGGAAAGCCTGCTGAATGAATGCGAAAAAACAGAATGCGGTTTGCCGTATTCGAATATGCGGAAATATCGAGGCATAAATATTTTTGAACAAGTTTCCGCAAAAAACGGATATCTGTGCTTTAACCCGACGATTGAGTTCCTAAACAGCTTTTGCGTTCGATGCACGGAGCTGCTTCCAATGCCGGAAATGCCGCAAAAAATTGTTTTTCCGTGCAGCACGGAATATGCCTGCGCACGGCTTTTGACTTATTATTGCTCCGGCTGCCGCTGCATCATGACGGACAGCGTCAGAACAGCATTGTTTCGCTCCTTTGCGCTTGCGGGCGGGTTTGAAACAAAAAGGCTTTATGAACGCGCTGTTCATTCGGCGGAACGTGCCGTGCTTGCTGCTTTCGGAAATTCGGATGGGGGGAAATTCGGCGGAGTGCAGGCTTCTGCTGCGGCGATACTGCTGAGCAGTGCAAAAATGACTTTAGTGCAATAGTTTGAAGGAGAATTGACTGACTTATGAAAATTAAATGGTATGGACATTCCTGCTTTCTTTTGACGGACAGCAACGGCAGCACCGTTCTGACCGATCCGTGCGATCCGTCCTACGGTTATGAAATACCGCCCATGCATGCAGATATCGTGACAATAAGCCACGAACACAACGATCACAACAACATCAGCATTTTGCGCGGCAATACCGAGATTATCCGCAGCCCGGGCGAATACAATGTCAAGGGCATTCATATCACGGGTGTTGAAACTTTACATGATCGCAGCGGCGGTGCGCTTCGCGGCAAAAACACCATGTTTATTTACGACATGGATGATATGCGCATACTTCATTGCGGCGATCTCGGCATGATTCCCGACGAAGAAACAATTGCAAAAGTCGGCCATATTGACATCATGCTGGTTCCGATCGGTGCGATTTACACAATAGATGACCTTGAGGCGCGTGAACTTGCAAATATTCTGAAGCCCAAAGTCGTTATACCCATGCACTATAAAACCCCGAAGCTTAAACTTGAGCTTTGCCCGCTGGCACCCTTCATTGATGCGGCAAAGGACTGCCGCATTCACAACCTTAACGATTGTGAAGCAACAATTACAAAGATGAGCCTCGGTGAGGACAGGGTGCTGATTCTGCGCCCGTATGACGCCGAAAGAGACGAATGACATTTGAAACGAACGTGACGGAACCGAATCTGCCGTAAATGCTTCCGAAACAAATAACCGCCGCAGGAATTTTGCCTGCGGCGGTTTTTTTGCTCAAAGAAAGCTCAGAATTCCGAAGAATGCTTAAGCATTCTTATTTAATAATCATCCGATAAAGGATTAAAGATCATAATACCTTTCAAATTCGGCGGGATGCGGAATCTGATTGATGCGTGCAGCCTCTTTGCGCTTGCGATCGATCCAGATATTGAGGAGCCTCTCGGGGAATACGCCGCCGCGGGTCAGATAGTCATGGTCTGCTTCAAGGGCATCAAGTGCCTCGTCAAGGCTCTTGGGAAGGCTGTCGATCTTTGCTTTTTCCTCTTCGGGAAGGTCGAACAGGTTGAAATCATAGGGACCCCAGCCACATACGGAAGGATCGATTTCGTTGATAATGCCGTCGAGACCTGCCATAAGGATTGCCGCATAAGCATAGTAGGGGTTGCAGGTTCCGTCGGGGTTGCGCAGCTCGAAACGCTTAGCCATGGGCGATTTTGCGTAAGCGGGGATGCGAATTACCGCAGAGCGGTTCGCTGTTGCATAGCCGATGGTAACGGGAGCTTCAAAGCCGGGAACAAGGCGTTTGAAACTGTTGGTGGACGGGTTTGTGATTGCGCAAAGACTCTTTGCATGTTTAAGCAGACCGCCCATGAAGTTGTGTGCAAGCTTGGAGAGCTGAGCATAGCCGTTTTCATCATAGAAAAGGGGCTTGCCGTCCTTGGTGAGCAGCATGTGAACGTGCATACCGTTGCCGGCTTCCGCATAGATGGGCTTGGGCATGAAGGTTGCGGTGCAGCCTTCTTCAACGGCAGCGTTGCGGATGATGTATTTTGTTACCATGGTGTTGTCTGCCATTTTGACAACATCATCAAGCTCAACCTCGATTTCAAGCTGGCCGGGGCCGCCGACTTCGTGGTGATGATACTTGACTTTAACGCCCCAATCTTCCATAAGCATGCACATTTCGCTGCGGAGATTGTAATACCTGTCCTGCGGAGCACCGATGTGATAGCCGCCCTTGTGCGGAATCTGGAAACCGTCTTCACTGCTGCCGGTGTTCCAATCGGCTTCTTCGGTGTCAATTTCACAGCGAACGCATTCGGGACGAGTCTCGAACTGAACATTGTCAAACACATGGAATTCGAATTCCGGTCCGATGATCATTTCGTCGGCAATGCCGGATTCACGCATGTATTCAACAGCGCGCTTGATAACGTTGCGGGGATACTGATCGAACGGGCGGTTCTCGGGACGGTCGATAATCATTGCATCGCCGCTCATGGTGAGGGTCGGAACCTCCGCAAAGGGATCGACAGCAGCGGTGGAAAGGTCGGGAATGAAGACCATATCGCTGTTTTCAACGGGTGCGTAGCCGTAGTTGGAACCATCAAAGCCGATGCCGTATTTCATCGTGTTTTCATTAAAACGGGCGGCTGGGATGGTGATATGACGCCAACGACCGTCGATATCGGTCATTTTGAAATCGACCATTTCAATTTCATTGTCAAGGATGAATTCCTTTGCCTGCTCAATTGTTTTAAACAGCACGGGTGAAACCTCCTGAATAGGTAAAATTTTTTTGAACGAAACAAAACCCATTGCTTCCGTTCATGCTTATTGTGACAGATTTTTGCTGATATGTCAAGGAAAACACGATATATATTTACCTGTATACGAAAAGCAAACGGCAATGCGGCAATTTCTTAGCCGTATCTTATCCGTGTACATGATAAAATTAAAATCACAGCAACCGATAGGCTTTGCTGCGCCGTCAAATCGACAGGCACAGAATAAAAACATACGAAATCAATGCGTATGCGGCCGAAACGGTGCATCGGAAAAATCGGGAGGAAAGTTAATGGATATTTTTGATATTTTAACGCTTATCGGCGGTCTGTGCCTGTTTTTGTTCGGCATGAACGTAATGGGTGACGGACTGGAGCGCAGAGCGGGCGGAGGGCTGAAGCTTTTGCTCGGCAAGCTGACAAACAACCGCATGAAGGGCTTCCTGACGGGTCTCGGAGTGACGGCGGTGATTCAAAGCTCATCAGCAACAACGGTTATGGTCGTTGGGTTTGTTAACTCGGGACTCATGACGCTTAAACAGTCCATCGGTGTTATCATGGGGGCGAACATCGGCACAACGGTAACGGCGTGGATTCTGAGCCTCGGCGGAATTTCAAGCAGCAATGTCTTCGTTCAGCTTTTGAAACCCACATCGTTCACACCCGTGCTTGCATTGATCGGAATGATTCTTTTGATGACGGGAAAAACGGACAAAAAGAAGGATACAGGCACAATTCTGCTCGGTTTTGCAACGCTGATGTTCGGAATGGATACAATGTCCGGTGCTGTTGCCGGGCTTGCGGATGTTCCCGCCTTCCGCAACATGTTCATAATGTTCAAAAATCCGCTTTTCGGAATGCTTGCGGGTGCGGTGCTGACGGCGATAATCCAAAGCTCATCGGCCTCCGTCGGCATTTTGCAGGCGTTGACCGTCACGGGACAGGTATCTTACGGTGCGGCGATTCCTATCATCATGGGACAAAACATCGGAACCTGCATAACGGCGATCATATCCTCTTTCGGAGCCAACAAGAACGCAAAGCGCGCCGCAATCGTGCATCTTTCGTTCAACGTTATCGGCACGGTGGTTTGGCTGACGGTGTTCACGATCGTTTCCTATGTTTTCAAACCACTGTTGTTTGATACGGCGGCAAGTTATCTCGGCATTGCTGTCGCGCATTCGCTTTTCAATATCCTTTGCACCGCGCTGCTGTTTCCGGCTGCGCCCCTGCTTGAAAAAATTGCGGTTCGGCTTGTTCCGGACGGAAACAAGAAGGACACGATTTCCGAACTGGACGACCGCCTGCTTGCAACACCCGCAATCGCGCTGGAACAATGCGAGCGCGTGGTTGAAACCATGGCGGAGGAAACGGCAGAGGCTTTCAAACTGAGCATGGATATGCTCACGAATTATGATGCGGATTCGGCGGGAAAAATACGTAAAGCCGAGGATAACAGCGATCATCTGGAGGACATCATCGGGACGTATCTCACCAAACTCAGCAGGAATCAGTTGACGGAGGACGACAGTGCGGAGGTTTCCAAGCTGCTCAAAGCGATAGGCGATTTTGAACGAATTTCGGATCACAGCGTCAATATTCTTGAATCGGCGGAGGAACTCCGCAGCAAAAAAATCGAGTTTACCGGGCGGGCAAAGGCGGAGCTCGGCGTGCTTTGCAGTGCCGTTTCCGAAATTTTGACGGCTGCATGTGCCGCATTTAAGGACAATGATCCCGAAAAAGCGTTGAAAATCGAACCTTTGGAGCAGGTTATTGATGATTTGAAGGTTCAGCTGCGCGACAGGCACATTGCACGGCTCAAGAACGGCGAATGCACGGTTGAAGCGGGATTCATTTGGTCTGACATACTGACGAATCTTGAGCGTGCATCGGATCACTGTTCCAACATTGCTCTCTGCGTTATTGATGCGGGCAAACACAATATGAACATGCATGAATCTCTATCCGAAATGAAGAAGGACAATCCCGCATTCGAGGACGAGTTTGACATGTACACCCGCAAGTATCGCATAACAGGCTGATAACGGAGCGACAGCATTGCCGCAATACGGCAAAACCATATTCAATCGTTAATTTCTTCATGCATACAAAAAGCGGACGGAGGCGGAACCGTCCGTCTTTTTGTTGTGCCGCACTCCTTTTCGAAACAGCCGGAGACCGTTTGAATTTCGGCATAAAGCGGCAGTACTTAAACGAAATTAAATCAATGTCCGAATTCAATCGAAAAGGCGGGTTTTGCGGATAAATTCGCACTTCGGGCAAACGGCGGGTTTTATGCATTGCGCGGAAGGGGAATGAGGGATATAATCAATCGTGCGGTGCGGCGGAAGCGTGTCTGCCCGCAAAAACATCGCATCCGCAAAACGGGTAAACGGATATAAACGAAAAGGAAGGAAGCTTTCGCTGCGGCGGGAGCAGCGGTCATAAAAACGGTTATGAAGATTAAGGCGGCTCGGAATTCAATCGAAACCGATTCATCCGGCAAAGAAAACACGGCAGTCAATGCGAACACGGCGGCGGGGGAGGAAAAGACTTTTCTCGGCACGGAACCTATCGGCAGGCTGCTGTTTAAGCTGGCTGTGCCGACGGTCATTGCGCAGCTTGTGAACATGCTTTACAACATTGTTGACAGAATCTATATCGGTCATATGCCCGGTGACGGCAGTGCCGCGCTGACGGGCGTGGGCGTGTGTATGCCGCTCATACTTATCGTTTCCGCGTTTGCCGCATTTGTGGCCTCCGGCGGTGCGCCGCGCGCTTCAATAAGCATGGGCAAGGGTGATTATGACTCCGCCGAAAAAATTCTCGGCGGCTGTGTTTTGATGCAGGTTGTGATTTCCGCCGTGCTGACTGTGGTTCTGCTTTTGTTCGGCAGGGATCTGCTGCTTGCATTCGGTGCAAGCGAAAACACGATTGATTATGCGGCGGATTATATGAGCATATATGCGATAGGAACGCTCTTTGTGCAGCTGACGCTCGGCCTGAATGCCTTTATCACGGCGCAGGGCTTTGCAAAATACGGGATGCTGACGGTGCTTATCGGCGCCGCTGCAAATATCGTGCTCGATCCGATTTTTATTTTCGGTTTCAAAATGGGCGTTCGCGGCGCGGCGCTTGCAACAGTCATTTCGCAGGGGATATCCTGCATATGGGTCATTTTGTTCCTGCGCGGGGGAAAAACGGTTTTGAAGCTGAAGCGTGAAAACATACGCTTTGCTCCGCGCATTATCCTTCCGTGCATCGCACTCGGGCTTGCAACGTTCATCATGCAGGCAAGTGAAAGCGTGATTTCGGTATGCTTCAATTCATCGCTGCTGAAATACGGCGGGGACATTGCCGTGGGCGCAATGACGATCCTCACAAGCGTGATGCAGTTTGCAATGTTGCCGCTGCAGGGCGTTGCGCAGGGCGCACAGCCGATTTTGAGTTATAATTTCGGGGCAAAAAATGCCGACCGTGTTAAAAAGACTTTTTTCCGTCTGCTCACCGTAAGCCTCTGCTATTCCGTCGCGCTTTGGGCTTTCGTGATGCTGGTTCCGAAAACCTTTGCCGGAATATTCAGCCCGAATCCGGAGCTTGTAAATTTCACCGGTGATGCTTTGCGAATATACTGCGGTGCGCTCTTCCTTTTCGGAATTCAAATCGCCTGCCAGATGACTTTTGTTTCCATCGGCAACGCGGGCTGCTCAATAATCGTTGCGGTTCTCAGAAAATTTGTGCTGCTCATACCGCTGATTTATATCATGCCGCAGCTGCTTGCGGATAAAACAAATGCGGTTTACACTGCCGAACCGGCTGCCGATGCAATTGCGGTAACATGCACGGCGATACTGTTTTCAATCGAATTCCGAAAAGCCCTGAAAAAACTGAATTCGGATTCCGCAGGCGGAACACAGCCCGCAAAAACGGACTTGCGGGTTTAGCCCTCCGAAACAATGCTCCGCAGTGCCCGGTGCTTTACGATAATGTGCTGACGGAATAATGTATCGATAACAAAAAGCCGCCTTCCGAAACTGTCGGTCGGCGGCTTTTGTGAACCCGATATTCTAAATAAGCTTGTTATACAAAATTTTTGTTAACTCTGATTTAGTTCTGATTCAGTCAATGTTCATAGGGAGCATGAAACGAGCGACTCTTTGAGCGTTGAAAAAATGATAATCAAACTTAATATCCTCTTCAGACGTAAATCCCTCAAAGTTTTTACTCAAACCTGATATTTTCCGCAATATAAGCGGCAAGCCCTGCGGCGTTGTCAACACTGTTGGAAAGCTCAATGATAACGAACACGGGGTTGTCCTTCGTGAATGCGGCTGCGGCGGGATTTTCGAACGCATGGAAGCCCTTTCCGACCGTCCAGTCGTTGGGAGTGCATTCATGATAGGCGGAGGTCCAGCCGCTTTCGAAATCAGCGGAAGCTTCGCTGACGGCGTGATAATTGGAAGCGGTGAAAAGGCGAACATGGTTCATGAGCGTGGCTGCGGCATAGACGCCTGCAACGCCGTCGGACTCATAGGCCTGCTTGTCATATTCGGCGGCACATACGGCGCCGACACAATTGCCGTTTTCGTCAAGAATAAGCTTGCGCATATCCATTCCGGCGCAAAAGTCCGAAAGGGAAGCGGAAGCGCCGTCGGCTTCGGCTTTGACCGTCCAGCCCTCGGGCAGCACAAAGTTGACAGAGAAAGCGGAGGCGGAGCCTGCGGAGGGGAAAGTGACTTTCACAGGCTGACAGGCATTTGTGTACCCGCTGAAAACGGGAACCGCCGTTGCGGGCGGAGCTGTCGGGACGGCGGCGGGGGAAGCTTCTGCGGCGGGGGACTGCGGTGCGGGTGTTCCGTCAGCCGATGCGGGCTGCTTTTGGCACGCTGCAAAGGAAAAAACGGTCACGATTGCAATTGAAAATGCAGCAATTGCTGCAAGCACTTTCGCCGAGCGGCGAACGGTTGAGTGGTTGTGTTGCGTCATTGTTGTTCATCCTTTCTGAATTTCGGTCAATGGAGAAATATTCGGTTCGAACTCTCGATCCAAGTGAATTATACATCAAATCAAAAAAAAAAAAACGGTTTTTGCACCTTTAGAACCGAAATAACAAACTATATTTTATTAAGGCAAAACTGTTAACGGCAAATGAACCGGCATTGCCCGCGTTGTCTTTGACAGATGCGATATTTTGCGGTATAATAACGTGAATTCATGTGCCTCGCGCGGCGGAACAAGGGGAATGAACGTTCGTCCGTCGGCGCGGGGATGGAAAGGAACAAAATGATGACACAAAAAAGGTTCAATGCGCTGCTTTCAATGCTGCTTTGTGCGGCGATGCTGCTGAGCATGGTCGCTATGCTTTCGGGATGCACTCGTTCGGGAAAAAATGATTCCCCTGCTTTGCAGCACAAAATCCTGCATTATTACAGCGAGAAAGACAGCACTTCATATTTCTTTGTTGACGGCAAAAAACTTGAAGATCGCATCGGAAGCGGCATCAGCACCTTCCTTTCGGTTGACGGCACATCCGCAGCCGTGATCGCTGCAACGGCTCTGTATCGCGTTGATGCAAACGGAATTATTCTCGTTTACCCTGCCGCCGTAACGCGTGCGGTGCTTTCCATGGACGGGAAAAGCATCCTTTTCGCAACGGCAACGAAGGCATTTTTGTACAGCAGCGACACGGGCGAAACGACCGAGTTCGAAGGCATTGAAGCTGAAACCGTGCTGAGCCTTGCGCTTTCCGAGGATGCAAAAACAGCCGCCGTGACCGTCGGTCAAAAGGGCGGAAGGACGGCGACCTATATCTGTTCCGAAGGAAAGGCCGAAAAGAACAGCGAGGATACATATGCGGTTGCAATTTCAAACGGAGCGGAGCGCATGTATTGCCTTGAATATGTTGACGGCGAGCTGACAGGGAGGCTGCATTTTGTTCAGAACGGCAAGGATTCCGTTATCAGCACCAATGCGTCGCATTATTTTGAAGTAAATCGGGACGCAACCGAAATAACTTTTGACGTTAAATCCAAAACGCATTACAGCGCAAAGGGCAGCGAGGCAAAGCAGCTTGTTGATGCTTCCGCGCTTTCGCTTGCGGGTGCGCAGTATTCAACGATGGGCGGCAGCGAATGCACCGTTCTGCTCAAAAATGCCGGCAGCCTGTTCAACAGCATGTTCTACACCGAATACAATGCCAAGGATTCGGACGGCAACCAATTCGTTGAATACGATTTGTATTTTGTAAATTCCTCCAAAAAGGCTGTGAAGCTTGTCGGCGGTGCAACCCAATTCACCGTTCAGCCGGACGGAACAAGCGTTTACTGCGTTGTTGACAGCAGTCTTTACACCGTTTCCGCGTTCAACCCCAAAAAACCGGAGCTTGTTGAAAGCAATGTTTATGCTTTCGGTGCGGATGAAGGTTTCAAAAACGTTTATCTGACCGATATTTACGGCAATGTTCGCCTCAAAAAGGACGGCGCGTCGAAGCTTTCGGACATCATTCTGATGAACATTTCTCATTCCGCAATGATGAACAACGGCACTCTGCTTTGCATCGGGCTTTATGACAACGGCGGAACTCTTTGCAGCATTAAGGGCACCGAGAGCAAGATTCTTGACGAAAACGTTTATTATTTTGAAGTTTACGGCGACGTTGCCGCTTATTATAAAAAAGCCGGCAGCAAGGACGGGCTTTATGACGTCTATATGTCCGAAGACGGCGAGAATTTCACCCTCTGCGTTGAGCAGGCGGCAATCGGCGGCAAGGCTTCCTGACGGCTCGGCAGCGGTTTTTGAATAAAATCCGCAAAAGGGATCGGAACAGCCTGTAAAGTTTCATACAGAGAATCTGCAATCCCTTTTGCATGGCGGCAGTGTCGTGCAAAGGGGGTTTTTAAAGCAAAAGATTCTGCTTTTGAAATTTATTTATGTAATCAGAAACAGTTTTTTAAAATATATTGAATTTGGGTGCAATATTTTGCGGTCGCCGTGCATTAACATGGCGAAAGGAAGGAAAGGAGAAACAAAATGCTGATATTAAGTGCAATTAATCCGGAACAGGCACTTTCCGACGATGAAGCGGAGCTTATGGAACTTGACCTTGCCGCTGTTGCAGCAGGCAGCACGGAAGCGTTGGAACGACTCTATAACACGGCTAAAGCGGCGGTATACAGCTATTCTCTTTCCGTTTTGAGGAACGTTCAGGATGCGGAGGATGTTCTGCATGACTGCTTTGTGAACATCTTCACCGCTGCGGCAGGTTACAGGCCGCACGGCAAACCCATGGCATGGATAATCACCATTGCTAAGAACCTCTGCTTTGCAAGGCTGCGGCAGCACAATCGACAGGAACAGCTTCCCGATGAGGACTGGAGCGAGATGCTGGCGGACAATGCCGGGCTTTCAAATGAGGACAGGCTCGTTTTGCGGGAATGCCTCGGCAGACTTTCCGAAGAGGAGAACAGGATCGTTGTTCTTCACGCCGTGGCAGGGTTCAAGCACAGGGAGATTGCTTCCGTTACGGGAATGCCGCTTGCAACCGTTCTTTCAAAATATCGCAGGGCAATCGCGAAGCTCCGCGAAAACCTTCAATAACAAAGGAGAGAAACAACCATGAAACACAACGAACAGGAAATCAAGGCGATGGTCAAAAAGGCATATTCGGCGGCAACCCCCGATGTGCTTGAGTCCGTACTCTCCGACTGCAAAAAACTGAAAGGAAGAGTCACACCCATGAAAAAGAAAAACTATCTCAAAAGCATCATTGCGGCGGCGGCCGCGGTAGTGTTCGTGCTTGCAGGCGTTATCGGCTTCGGCACATATCAAAAGGCAAACAAAGTCGTTTCAACCGTTGCACTGGACGTGAACCCCGGCATTGAGATCACAGTCAATGCAAAAGAAAAGGTGCTTGACGTTAAAGCGATGAACGATGACGCAAAAAAAGTTATCGGCGACATGAACTTTAAAGGCAGCGATCTGGATGTTGCCGTGAACGCACTTATCGGCTCGATGCTGCGCTGCGGCTATCTGAGCGAAATCACAAACTCCATCCTTGTCAGCGTTGACAGCAGCGATGCGGCACAGGGCGAAGCCCTTCAAAAGCGAATTGCGGCTGAAATCGAGGCGATTTTGAATCAGAACGGCGGCGGTTCGGTTCTGAGCCAGACCGTGAGCCACGATGCAGAGCTTGAGAAGCTTGCGGCGGAATACGGAATCACCCTCGGCAAAGCGAAACTGATTCAGCAGATCACGAGCGCAAGCCCGCTGTATACCTTTGAATCCCTTGTTTCCCTTTCCATCAACGACCTGAACCTGCTCATGAACTCCGGCAAACTTAACCTTGGCGGAATTGACCGCAGCGGCACTCCCGCAAGCGGCGCATATATCGGCGAAGAAGCGGCAAAGCGCATTGCACTCGAACATGCGGGCGTTGCCGAAAGCGAAATCACAGGGTATGAGTGCGAAATGGACTATGAGCACGGCAGAATGGTTTACGATATTGAGTTCAGCGGCAGCGACAGCACGAACGGCGGTTATATCGAATATGACTACCATATCGATGCCGAAAACGGTGAGATTCTGAAGTATGACTTTGAACACGATGATGACCATCATGCAACCCCCGCGCCCGGCAGCGAATACATCACAAGTGAAGAGGCGATCGCATTCGCTCTTGAGCGCGCAGGTCTTGCCCGCAATCAGGTAACGAACCTGAAAGCTGAATTTGAAACCGAACACGGCATTGCGTTGTACGAAGTTGAATTCGATGCAAACGGCTACGAATACGAAATCGAAGTTAACGCAGCGGACGGCAGCATACTGAAGTTTGACAGGGATTATGACGATGACCACAACCACGGCGGTCATCACGAAAACCCCACGGCAGCACCCACGGCAGCACCC
>ULVL01009509.1_pt1 | contig 12318 bp, 6 predicted proteins | sample 1959381 | NCBI WGS metagenome assembly ULVL01 (sample SAMEA4835785, study PRJEB28245) | human gut metagenome | biome: gut microbiome; material: fecal sample | place: Denmark | collected 2008
ACGGGAAAGCTGGCAAAACAGGCAGACGGTTCTGTAATGCTTCGTATGGGCAACACCATGCTTTTAGCTACTGTTTGTGCCGCCAAGGACGCAGTTCCCGGAACAGATTTCATGCCATTACAGGTAGAGTACAAAGAAAAATTCTCCGCATTCGGACGTTTCCCCGGCGGTTTCACAAAGCGCGAAGGACGCGCTTCTGACTACGAAATCCTCACTTGCCGCCTCGTTGACCGTGCTCTCCGCCCCTTATTCCCTGATAATTTCCATGCAGAGGTATACGTAAACATCATTCTTTTCTCAGCAGACGGCGTAGATATGCCCGACGCTCTGGCCGGACTCGCAGCTTCTGCCGCACTTGCAGTTTCAGATATCCCCTTCAACGGACCTATTTCCGAAGTACGCGTAGCACGCATCAACGGACAATTCGTCATCAACCCTACCTTCGAACAACTAGAACAAGCCGATATGGACTTGATGGTGGGCGCCACTTATGAAAACATCATGATGGTGGAAGGCGAAATGGACGAGGTTTCCGAGCAGGACTTGCTGGAAGCGATGAAGGCCGCACACGAAGCCATTAAGATTCAGTGCAAGGCACAGATGGAACTGGCAGAAGAAGTAGGCTCTACCGTGAAACGCGAATATTGCCACGAAGTGAACGACGAAGAACTCCGTAAGGCCGTTCACGACGCTTGCTACGACAAGGCTTATGCCATTGCCGCTTCCGGAAACAAGAACAAGCACGAACGCATGGATGCTTTCGATGCCATCCGCGAAGAATTCAAGGCACAGTTCTCCGAAGAAGAACTGGAAGAAAAGGCAGCCCTCATCGACCGTTACTATCACGATGTGGAAAAAGAGGCGATGCGCCGTTCCATTCTGGACGAAGGCAAGCGCCTTGACGGACGTAAGACGACCGAAATCCGTCCTATCTGGTGTGAGACCAGCTACCTGCCCGGCCCTCACGGTTCCGCTATCTTTACACGTGGCGAAACACAGTCTTTGTCTACTGTGACTTTAGGCACCAAGTTGGACGAGAAGATTATCGACGACGTATTGGAACACGGAAAAGAACGTTTCCTTCTGCACTACAACTTCCCTCCGTTCTCTACGGGCGAAGCCAAGGCACAGCGCGGTGTAGGCCGTCGTGAAATCGGCCACGGCCATCTGGCATGGCGTGCATTGAAGGGTCAGATTCCTGCAAACTATCCGTATGTAGTACGCGTGGTATCCGATATCCTCGAATCAAACGGTTCTTCTTCCATGGCTACCGTATGTGCCGGAACTCTGGCATTGATGGATGCAGGTGTGAAAATCAAGAAACCGGTATCAGGTATCGCCATGGGATTGATTAAGAATGCAGGCGAAGACAAATATGCCGTATTGTCCGATATCCTCGGTGATGAGGACCACTTGGGCGACATGGACTTCAAGGTGACCGGAACAAAAGACGGTATCACCGCCACTCAGATGGACATCAAAGTGGACGGTCTGTCATACGAAATCCTCGAAAAGGCATTGCTGCAGGCTAAAGAAGGCCGCGAATATATCTTGGGCAAAATCACCGAGTGCATTGCCGAGCCTCGCGAAGACCTGAAACCTCACGCTCCGCGTATCGAGACAATGACCATTCCCAAGGAATTCATCGGTGCTATCATCGGCCCTGGTGGAAAGATTATCCAAGGTATGCAGGAAGAAACCGGTGCTACCATTACTATTGAAGAAGTGGACAACATCGGTAGAATCGAAATCGCCGGTACCAATAAGAAGAGCATCGATGATGCTATGCGTATCATCAAAGGGATTGTAGCTGTCCCCGAAGTAGGCGAAGTCTACAAAGGCAAGGTACGCTCCATTATGCCTTACGGTGCATTCGTTGAATTCCTGCCGGGTAAGGACGGCTTGCTCCATATCTCCGAAATCGACTGGAAACGTCTGGAAACAGTAGAAGAAGCCGGCATCAAGGAAGGTGATGAAATTGACGTAAAACTTCTCGACATCGACCCGAAGACCGGAAAATTTAAGCTGTCACGCAAAGTATTGCTTCCGAGGCCGGAAAGACAAGAAAGACCGGAAAAGAAATAAGAAATCTCTTATTCTTTAAGTATATAAAGCCTGGTGGAACCCCATCAGGCTTTCTTTTTGTCAATACTGCCAGAAATGGCTCTGAAAAAACAAGGCATAATGCTTGCATATTCCAAAAAGATTATGTTTTTTTGCTATGTAAAGCCTTATATTCCATAAAGAACCTCAATTAATGTCCGGTTTAAGGAGCCTACATACTATGAATCTTTTCTCACGCTTTTTCCAGGAAAACCAAGAAAAGTTTCTGGCTTTTGCTTATTCTTATCTCAGGGATAAAGCAGAAGCGGAAGACGTTGTGATGGAATCCATGATTGCCTTATGGGAAAACCGAGACCGCTGGGAAGAAAACAGTAACCTGCATGCCCTGCTGCTGACCATCATAAAGAACAAAGCCCTGCACGTACTCGAGCACAAGCAGGTGCGTCTGCGAGCGGAAGAAACCATCAGCAGCCACAACCTGCGCGAACTGGACTTACGCATCTCCACCTTGAAAGCCTGCGAACCGGACCAGATATTCAACACGGAAATACAGCATATCGTAAATAAGACCTTACAGGAAATGCCCGAGCAAAGCCGGAAGATATTCATGTTGAGCCGATACCAGAACCTGGCAAACAAGCAGATTGCCGATAGTCTGGACATATCACTTAAAACCGTAGAGGCACACATCACCAAAGTACTGCGGATTCTCCGGCTGAGACTGAAAGATTATCTTGTTAGCATACTCATAATATTAATATCCTAAAAAATGCTTCTACGGAATAGGGTTACCGCCCACTTTCCGGTTATATATACAAAAGGTAAAAAGAGCACGTTTTAGAAAAGAAATAAATTATTGACAATGAACCAAGAGCTATTATATAAATATTTCAAAGGTATTACTTCCGTTGAAGAAGAAAAGATGATACTCGACTGGATAGACGCCTCGGATGAAAACCGGAACATCTTCCTGAAAGAGCGCATGATATACGACATTTCTTTGTTCTCGGACAAGCAGGGAAACAATGAAAAGAAAACGGTGCGCATCATGCCGATGCTCCGCTGGGCGGCCCGTATAGCCGCCGTCACCATTGTCGCCATTGCCGGTTATTTCATCACCTCCGACTTTTTATATAACAAGGAGGTGCAGTTGCAAACAGTCACTGTGCCTGCCGGACAACGGGCCCAAATTACCCTCGCCGATGGAACACGCGTATGGCTGAACTCCAAGTCCACCATGAAATATGCCGCCAACTTCGGACGCAACGAACGAAATGTGGAATTGGACGGAGAGGCCTACTTTGAAGTAGCCAAAAACAAGAATATCCCATTCTATGTACATACAGAAACGAACAAGGTAAAAGTTGTAGGAACGAGTTTCAACGTCTGTGCCTACAGTGGGAGCCATGAGTTCGGAACCACATTGGTGGAAGGTATCGTCGATATCTATCCGGCCAACAGCAGCCAGATAATCACCAGGTTGCAGAAAGACGAGGTATTTCTCAATGAAAACGGAAAATGTAGAAAGGCCGTCCTTCCTTCCTATGAATATCTACGCTGGAAAGAGGGACTATACTGTTTTGACGACGCTCCATTCAGCGGTATCCTCGGTAGACTGGAGAAATACTATAATGTAAAGATAACCGTTGCCAGTCCTCAACTGCTGAACTACGGCAGCTTTACCGGCAAGTTCAGAGAGCAGGACGGCATCGAACATATACTGCGGACCATCTCGAAAGACCATCCTTTCAAGTTCCGCATCAACGAAGAAAAGGATTCAATTGTTATATATGAGTAAGAAAAAAAGATCGGAAAGTACCCCCATACTTTCCGATCCGAAACAGTCAAAAATCGACCTTAATCAATTTATTAACTTAACACAGTGACAAAGATATGAGAAAAATTTTGTTGATGAGGCTTTTTTATCTAAAAAAATTAGATTTTAAGCAATTATTGCAAACCTATGAAAATCACATTATTCCTTCTCCTGTTTGTTATATTTCAGGTATACAGCGGGAACTGCTACTCTCAGAATGCCAGGGTCAGCATTCAAAATGCCCGGCTGAGGGTAGGGCAAGTTCTCGAGCAAATTGAATCGCAAACAGAATACTTATTTGTATATAACAAACAGAACGTCGATGTACGCCGTACCGTCGACATCAATGCAAGCAACCAAACTGTTTCCGAAGTACTTGACCAAATGTTCAAAGGGACAGACATCAAGTATGTGATGGAAGGCAAAAACATCGTTTTAACCAAAAACAGCAGGAGTGCTGAGGATAAGACAGACACTCTGCAGGAAATGGCTACTGTAAGAGGAAAGGTGACGGACTCCAAAGGCGAACCGATTATCGGTGCCAACATTCTTGAAAAAGGGACCGCCAAAGGTGTTATCACCAATACCGAAGGAGAATTTAGTATGAATATCCCTCCTTATGCCACTATTGTCGTATCCTACATCAGTTATGAACCGCAAACCATTGCCCTGAACGGTAGAAATAATCTCCACATCCGGATGGAAGAAAAGAGCCTCGCCCTGGAGCAAGTAGTGGTAACCGCCATGGGTATCCAGAAGAAAATGTCCTCATTGACCTATTCTACCCAACAGATAAGCAGCAGTGAGCTGACCCGTGCCAAAGAGCCGAACATGATTAATACACTGGCAGGAAAGACGGCCGGAGTACAAATCAATAAAACCGCCAATTTAGGAGGTTCTGCCAAAGTCGTCATTCGCGGTGCACGCTCTGCATTTGCCAGCGGCAACAACCAGCCCTTGTACGTAATTGACGGTGTTCCTATGCTGAACAGCTCAACAGAATCCACCTCCACCGTAATCGGCGGTAACTACGATGGATTGAACCGTGATGCCGGTGACGGGATTTCCAACCTGAATCCGGACGACATAGAAAGCATCAACATCCTGAAAGGTTCTTCTGCCGCCGCGCTTTATGGTTCGCAGGCAGCTAATGGCGTCATTCTGATCACCACTAAAAAGGGAAAGGCCGGACTGCAGCGCGTTACATTCTCCTCCAACCTGACCGTAAGTCACGCCATCAGTACCCCCGAATTCCAAAATACATACGGCCGGAACGAAGATGGCGGTACGGCAAGCTGGGGTACAAAAGGCAATGTAACGGACTATGACAACATAGGCGAATTCTTCAGCAATGGCATCACCACTTTCAATTCGCTGGCCATCACTACCGGAAATGAAAAGGTACAAACTTATTTCTCATACGCCAACACCACGGCTAAAGGAATTGTGGACAATAACAAACTACAGAAGAATAACCTGAACCTACACGAAACGGCCAGCCTCTTCAACAACAAGCTGAAACTGGACGGCATTGCAACACTAATGACCCAAACCGTCAAGAACTCCCCTGCTACCGGCGGCTATTATCTGAATCCGCTGGTCAGCTTGTACAGTTTCCCACGTGGCATAGACATGAGCACTTACAGAGAAAACTTTGAAACGTGGAATGCCGACCGCAATATGATGACACAAAACTGGATTGAAAAGAATGGAGATGGTACCGTCAGTGAATGGGGACAGAATCCCTACTGGCTGAAAAACCGCGTGCTCAGTGGCTACAAGCGTTATCGCGCTGTGGCATCGGCCAGAGCCAATCTGCACATTACGGACTACTTCAACCTGCAGGTACGGGGTAATGTGGATTATATCAGTGATAAATTCGACAATAAGATGTATGCCACTACAGCTCCCAACATCGCCGGCAAATACGAGGACAAGGAAAACGGACGTTACATCTGGTCGGACAGCCAGGAAATCCAAGTCTACGGTGACGCAATGGTCTTGTTCAACAAGGAATTTGATGACTTTTCCCTCAATACGGCACTGGGAGCCAGCATCAACATGAGTAAAGTCAATTCACTGACGATAGACTCAAGGCTTGCTTCCCTCTACAAACCGAATGTATTTACCGTCCCCAATGTAGTGATGGACTCCAAAGCAGCCGTAAATCAGAGCATCGACAGCAAACGCACGCTCCAATCAGTATTTGCCACCATGCAGTGGGGCTGGAAAGGACTACTATACTTGGACATTACCGCACGTAACGACTGGTCATCCACATTAGCCCACACAGACAGCAAGAATACCGGATTCTTCTATCCCTCCATAGGAGCTACCTGGATTCTTAACAAAACCTGCTCCCTGCCCAAATGGATAAGTTTTGCAAAAGTGCGCGCTTCATGGGCGGAAGTCGGTAATGACCTCCCGATAGGAATCACCAATCCGGTAGACATCATCATGGTAGGCGGCAGTATCAATGTAAATACCGTAGAACAGCGCGGTGACCTAAAACCGGAAATCAGCAGCTCCATCGAATTCGGTACAGAATGGCGCTTCTTCCATCACCGCTTCGGGATAGACTTCACTTGGTATCAGACCAATACCAAGAACCAGTTGTTGAGAATGGACAATCCTACGGGCTCCACCTATAAATACCGGTATGTCAATGCCGGAAAAATACGTAACCAGGGTTTTGAGCTGACGGTAGACGCCACTCCGCTACTATACAGAAACTTTTCGTGGAAGAGTCTCATCAACATGTCCGCCAACAAGAACAAAGTAGTGACCCTGCATCCTGACTATCCGGAATTTTCCTACTACGAAGAAGGTTTCAACGCAGGCTATCAGATGCGTGTCAAAGAAGGAGGCAGCCTGGGGGATATTTATGGAAATGCTTTCCGCCGTAACGAGGATGGCAGCATCATGGTTGATGAAACCAGCAAAAGGCCTTTAGGAAATACCGGAAACAAGGATTTGCTTGGGAATGCCAATCCTGACTTCACCATGGGATGTAGCAACACACTTACCTACAAGAACCTGGAGCTCTATTTCCTGATAGATTTCCGCTTTGGCGGCGAAGTCATGTCACTGACACAGTCTGAGTTGGATGCCAACGGCGTGACCAAAGTCACCGAAGATGCCCGCACCCGGGGATATGTAGAATACCAGGGACAGAAGTTCAACGACCCGAGAGCATTTTACAGCGCAGTAGGCGGCAGAAATGCCATCTCCGAATATTATATGTACGACGCAACCTGCATCAGACTCCGTGAAGTATCACTGAGCTATTCTTTCCCGAAAACGATACTGGAAAACAGTAGATTCATAAAGGGAATCGACGTATCATTGGCAGCGCGCAACTTGTGTTTCTTAAAGAAGGAAGCACCGTTCGACCCCGATACAGTAATGTCCGTAGGCAACAACAATCAAGGAGTAGACGTGTTTGGCATGCCTACTACCCGGAATATCGGCTTTAACCTAAGATTAACCTTTTAAAATGAATACCTTATGAAAAACAAGTGCATCATATTCCTTTTCTGCCATAGCATATTGCTGCTTGCAGCTTGCACCGGCGGTTTTGAGAACGACAACGAAATCAAGGGAGGTTTCTCGGACGACAAAAAGGAAATAGATTTCCAGAACCTGACTGCTCCATTCGAACCCATACAGTCGGGCATCTACTTCAATATAGGTTCTGTAGGCTTAAATTGGGTATGGCAGATGACACAATCCCTGAACCATGACATGTTCTCCGGCTACTTCATGGACCCTATTCCTAAATTCATGAAATCCAACGCCTGCTACAACCTGAACTCAGGCTGGACCAATGCCGCATGGCAATGTACTTACGGATATGTCTACACGGAGGTGCAGAAGGCAGAAAAGAACTTTTATGGCAATGACAACTTGAAAGGCTACCTCGGCATTACCGAAATTTTGAAAGTGGAACTGATGCACCGCATTGCCGATACATACGGTCCGCTGGTCTACCATCAACTGGGTGAGACACCCCGGGTTTACGGACAGCAAGAAGCCTATACACGCTTCTTTGCAGACCTGGACGAAGGGCAGCAATTGATAAGGGAATACCTGGACGAGGGCGGTGACAACAACAAATTCAAAGAGTATGATATGCTGACCAACGGCAAGACCTTGAAGGAGTGGTTAAAGTTTGCCAACTCACTACGTTTGCGCCTTGCCATGCGCATCTCCAATGTAGATGCAACACTTGCCAAAGACCAAGCAACCAAAGCACTGAATGACAATCAAGGTGTACTGGAAGGTGCAAGGGAAACCATCGCTGTAATGGGCAAGAACTATATCAATCCTTTGTGTGCCGTTGCCGGTTGGGGTGAAGTCTACATGAATGCCTCGATGGAATCCATTGTCAACGGTTATGAGGACCCGCGTGGCAAGAAATGGTATAACACCGCCCTTCTCGAAGGTTATCAAAAACAGTTGTTAGGCATTCCCATCGGGTTACCCATGAAAGACGGTGACGCCAACATTTACAGTTCTTGCTCTTCCCTCAACACAAGTACCATCGGCGAAAAGACCGGATCCGTATTGATGAGTGCGGCAGAAGTCTGGCTGCTCAGGGCCGAAGCAGCCCTCCGCGGCTATACCAAAGAGAATCCCCGCACATGCTATGAATACGGGGTAAGTACTTCATTTACACAGTGGGACTGTGCCGGTGCTTCCGAATATCTGGAAAGCGACAAAACCCCTGCCGATTATAAAGATGTAGTCTCGGGCGGTAAGGTAGGCAAGGACATGAAAGCCTTGATTACCATATCCCCCAAATGGGAAGAAGATGCAGACATAGAGACGAAACTCGAAAAGATTATTACCCAGAAGTGGCTGGCATGCTGGCCCGAAAGTTATGAGGCATGGGCTGAGCAACGCCGTACCGGATACCCCAAACTTTTCAAGGTCCAAAACAACACCGGAAAAGTGATTGATACGGATATCATGATCCGCCGCCTTCCGTTCTCGACGGACGCCGCCACTGCCGACCCGGCACAATACGCCACCCTCACGGAAAAACTGGGTGGCGCAGATAACGGCGCCACCCGCCTTTGGTGGGATACGGGGAAAAACTCTTTTTAGAACAGACTCCACGCAACCGTAAGCCCTGCCATCACAATGGCTACCATGCTCATCAGCTTGATTAGGATATTCAAGCTCGGACCGGATGTGTCCTTGAACGGGTCTCCTACGGTGTCACCCACGACTGTAGCCTTGTGGACTTCACTGCCTTTGCCGCCAAAGTTACCTTCTTCCACATACTTTTTGGCATTATCCCATGCACCACCGGCATTTGCCATAAAGATGGCAAGCACGAAACCACTGCTCAATCCGCCAATCAGCAGGCCGAGCACACCGGGAACACCGAAAATAAGTCCCGTAGCAATCGGAACAATGATAGCTATCAGTGACGGAACCACCATCTCGCGTTGCGCCCCTTTCGTCGAGATTGCCACACAACGCTCATAATCAGGTTCCGTCTCTCCCGTAAGGATTCCCTTGATTTCGCGGAACTGGCGGCGCACTTCGTCTACCATATGGGCCGCTGCACGCCCTACCGCATTCATCGTCAATCCACAGAAAAGAAATGCCATCATCGAGCCCAGAAACATACCGGAAAGAACTTTCGGATTCATCAGCGTCACATCGTAGTGATGCATAAAGTCGAAGAAAGTGGCATCTTGAAGAGCCACGGCATCGCCATGAGGAAGCGACAGTTCGGCAGTCCCGAGGCGGGTCAGCCCGATACGGATTTCCTCGACATAAGAGGCCAGCAAAGCCAATCCCGTCAAAGCGGCGGAACCGATGGCAAAGCCTTTGCCCGTAGCGGCTGTAGTATTGCCCAAGGAGTCAAGCGCATCGGTACGCTTACGCACCTCTTCACCCAGACCGGACATTTCCGCATTGCCACCCGCGTTGTCAGCTATCGGTCCGTAAGCATCTGTAGCAAGCGTGATGCCCAATGTAGAAAGCATACCTACTGCGGCAATGCCAATACCATAGAGCCCCAGACCCACATTAGAGAAGTCGAAGCCCGAAGCAAAGAGATAAGAAGCAATGATACCTATCACCACGGCAATCACCGGAATAGCCGTAGAAAGCATTCCCAAGCCTATACCGGAAATTATGACTGTCGCCGGACCGGTCTTTCCGCTTTCACTCAGCTTTTGGGTAGGACGGTAGGATTGGGAAGTATAGTACTCCGTAGACCGCCCGATGATGATACCTACTATCAAACCCACTATCACGGAGCAGGAAATCCACAGCCAGTTGTCCAACTTCAGCAACCACAGGATAAAGAAAGTGACGACAACTATCAAAATAGAGCTGAGATTAGTACCGAAAGCCAGTGAGTTCAGCAAGTCCTTCATCTTCGCATTCTCTTTGGTACGCACGGAGAAGATACCGATAATGGAAAGCAATATTCCGACGGCTGCAATCAGCATCGGAGCGATTACGGCCTTGAACTGCATCAGCGTATCACCCGAGTGGATAAAAGCCGCAGCACCGAGGGCAGCCGTAGCAAGGATAGAACCGCAATAACTTTCGTACAAATCAGCCCCCATACCTGCCACGTCGCCTACATTGTCGCCTACATTATCCGCAATCGTGGCAGGATTACGCGGGTCGTCTTCGGGGATACCGGCTTCCACCTTTCCCACAAGGTCGGCACCTACATCGGCAGCTTTTGTATAGATACCGCCACCTACGCGTGCAAACAATGCCTGCGTGGAAGCGCCCATACCGAAAGTCAGCATGGTAGTGGTAATGATGCAGAGTTTATGGGTGGGAGTCATTACATCTTCCGGAATTACAGCATTCAGCAACAGATACCAGAAAGATATATCAAGCAAGCCAAGGCCAACCACTACCAGTCCCATCACCGCACCGCTACGGAAAGCCACGCGTAGTCCGGCATTCAGCGATGTGCGTGCCGCATTGGCAGTGCGAGCCGATGCGTAGGTGGCCGTCTTCATACCCAAAAAGCCGGAAAGTCCGGAAAAGAATCCTCCGGTAAGGAAAGCAATCGGCACCCAGGAGTTCTGCACTCCGAAACCGTATGCCATAATGGAGAAAAGGATAACCAGCCCCAGAAATACCCAGCCCACAATCTTGTATTGTTGGCGAAGGTAAGACATAGCACCTTTGCGCACAGCAGCGGCAATCTTAATCATCTGAGGCGTACCCTCACTCTCTTTCATCATCTGACGATGGAAATACCAGGCAAAACAAAGTGCCATAATAGAAGCGGCTGGAACCAGCCAGAATAGGATTTGGTCCATAGCATTTATTCGTATTAAAAGGTTGAACGAAAGCCTAAAAATATTGATTTGAAACGAAATAAGCAAATGAAAAAGAAAAGAAATCCAAGCAAGCATGTATTTATACTGGCGAATAAAACAACAAGCAGTACCCTTTTTTACCTATTTTTTGTATTTAATGAGAAGAATAGAGCACATATAGATATATATTACAACTTTTATAGTACCTTTGCAACAAGTAAACAAGCTAAAAACAAAGGCATTATGAAACCAATCTATTCTAACCTAACATGCAAGATGCTGGCTTTGACATTATGCAGCATTATGCTGGCATTCCTATCCATAGGATGCGAACATGACGTCTACAATCCCAATAATGGAAAAGACGATGAGAAGACTCCCAACTCTTTTGATTTTTCTACGACATCTTCCATCCAAGTAAACGTAAAGTATGATGTCCCCGAAGGCTATAAAGTACTTTTTGAAATCTATCTTGAAGACCCGTTCACGATTGACAAAGATGGCCAGATTATAAAACGCACAGACCTGGAACCGGTCATCAGACGCATGACAGACGGTAACGGTGCATATAGCGGCAAGGAAATCATCAATTCGGACCATGGGGACGAAGCATATATCTATACTTCTTATATAGGGGTCCCCACCCTCTTCAAAACAGTTATTGCAGGAGATGCCATTACTGCCGACATCAAATGGGATTCCACCGATGATAATCCGCAAACACGGGCGGAGGGATGGCAGGCACCCAAAGGATACCATGTATTAGGAACATGGAGCTCCAAAGGATATCCTCATTATTTAGACACAGACAACAAAATCACAATTCCCGGTGATGTATTGACAATCATCAATACGACCTTGAAGGAAGGAGGCACATGCCCTAAGCAATACCGACAAGCCATAGATTTTGAAATCAATGATCCGGAAGGGCGCAATGCGGAAGTATCCATCCGGATAATTGGAGGAACCAGCGGTGCAGCGAGCGCCTTTGGCTATTATTGCTATAGGGCAGACGCATCTTTAAGTGAAATTAAAAAAGCCCCCAAATGCATTGTTTTTCCAAACACTCTGATGGATAATTATTATAATAACCCGTTGGCGGAATTAATTCACTAAAAAATGTCAGGA
>ULVL01085556.1_pt1 | contig 12308 bp, 7 predicted proteins | sample 1959381 | NCBI WGS metagenome assembly ULVL01 (sample SAMEA4835785, study PRJEB28245) | human gut metagenome | biome: gut microbiome; material: fecal sample | place: Denmark | collected 2008
AATGATGGAACCATCTTTATTTTTGTCATACAAAAAAGCCCCCTCAAAAGAGAGGGCTTTGCTTCAACCGACTTAGAACGCCGCAGCACAGAAGTAAGAAAGATTTTGTGTTGGCGTTTGATTGTTGTTACCATAGTTTGTGCAGCTAGACCATGCCTCATAAGTACTATTGGTCGTACTTGTCCAATACTCAACATTATGTGCAAAACCAGAAATATTTTTCTGACAAACCGTATTCATTTGTGTGAGTGTTGGTAACCCCCAGGTAAGGCCGGTCGTAGAATTAAGGCTGTCGCAGTATTCGATGGCTTCAGCCTGTGTGCCGGTGCGGGAAGTACGGGATAAAATCGTACCGTGCTGACCATTGGCTTCAACCTCAAATACCGTACCAATCGCCACGCCTTTGTCATTGGTATAGACGTCGCCAATCGCATAAGTCGTCGGAGTCGGATCATTACCGGCACCGCCGCTGCCGAATGACCGCACACAGAGCGCATGGGTTCCGGCACCGCTATAGCATCCATAATCAGCCTTCCCATTTATAGCAACATTTTTCAACATGCAAGCTCCTACACCATTGTTTGTAAGCCAACAACGATCGTTGCTTAAGATGCTGGAATCTCCACCAGTTTCAATTTTTTTTGCATTCGGAATTTTTGCCAGCTGGGCGTTTATTTTGTCAACATTAGCTTTAATTAAGCCCATATCTTCCATGCCGGCCAGACTCCAGCCGCTGGTGCCGTCCGTCGTATAACTGGCGCATTGGTTTGATGTAAACTGCGCAATGGACATCATCTTGCCGCTGAGGTCATAAACGATACCGACCGGAATACGGCCCGAAATCGGTTCTGCCGAAATTGCGTCAACATATACGAAATCGCCGATTTCCGCCAGTTTTTTACCGTTTTGGTCGGTATAGGCGGTACAAAAATACTTGTCCGGGTCAAAGGGGCAGCGAAGTTTGGCCAGTTCGCCGCAGTCGGAAGCAACTTTGTCATAGCCGAGTTCTTCACAGGTCGGCGCCTTGACGCAGGTCGGCGTTGTTTCGGTCTGAGCCATGGCCCGGCCGGAAATCATCATCCCCAAAACCAGCAGGCTCGCGCCGATTTTCTTTTCTGGATTAAACATGGTTTTTCTCCTCAGTTCTCTGATTAATTTTCTGTTTGTTGACAGGTTGCCGGCTGCGGCAGCCAGTACCACAGCGCCCCGTCGCACCAGTAGTTTTCCGCGTCGGCCAGACCTGTGGCGCAGCCGATTGCGCAATATTTGCCGGAACAGTCTTCCAACGTGCAGATGGCGCCTTCCGGACATTTGTCCAGCGTACATTTGTTGTCGCAGCATTCCTGACAGGTCTCAAACAGTTCAAGCGTACCGCTCTGACAGCTGGGCGAACCGATTTCGGGTCCGCAGTTGCAAACCAGATATCCGCGGCATTCGGCAGGTTCCCGTTTATATTTCAGGGTTCCGCAGCTGTCGCAGGGCTCGCCGTCGACTTCGTAGCCTTTTTCGGTGGCTTCTTCATAGGTATAGTCGTAACCGCTGCAGGGGTTGCATATGCAGTTGCCGTAGGATCCGTCATGGGGGCAAAGCGCATCGGGGTCGAGAATTTCGCCTTTGCTGCAATTTGTAACATAACCCGCGTCGGCACATGCTTTGGGGCGGTTTTCGCGGCAGGCGGCAAAATAGCTGCTGTCGTACGGGCAGAACTTGTCGGGATATCCGGGCGGTGTGCATGATGTCAGCGGATAGCCGATGGAAGCGCAGTCCGGCAGGGAAAATCCGTCATCGCTTTTGCTGAAGTCGGTATTGTCGCCGCATTCCCCGAAACCGATAAAACAAATGCTTGCGGTCTGATAAGAATTGTTTATGTCTGCAAAAAGAGGCGCAGGCGTTGTCATGGGTGTGGATAGTGTGTTGAAATGTGCATTAACGGGTTGAGAGAGCGTCATGCTCTTTTCCGCCGCCCGAACTGCCGCATCGGTTCGGACAAACATTCCGCCAATCAAAGCGGCAAATAAACAGAGACGACAATAAGACATGACACACCTCAAACAAGTTAACGAAAGACAGCGCCTGCAAGGGCAGAGGTGTGCAAAAACGTCGGCGATGACACAGCCTTGTCAGGCTGCCAAATCGCAGTTCACATCACACCTATCAGTATCTATGATAATCTCTTTAAGAACAAAAGTCAACAATTCTTGACACGTAATTTATTTTTGTCTCAAGTATTATTGCTGGTAAGTTTTGACGGCTTCGTCGCGCTCAAACAGATAAAGTAAAATCCGCAGTGCTTCGCCGCGCGGCGTCGACAGCTTTTCATCCTGCGCCACAATCATCTGCGCGTCTTTGTTGGCGGTATAAAGCAGATGTTTGTGCTCGTTCATGTCGGCGATGCGAAATTCGCAGAAACCCGACTGCCTGGTGCCGAGAATTTCGCCGCCGCCGCGCAGTTCCAGATCTTTTTCGGCAATCAGAAAACCGTCTTCGGTTTCGCGCATGATGTTCAGCCTTTCCCGGGAAGTGTCGCTCAGCGGGTAGGAGTAAAGCAAAATGCAGGTCGAGGCCTGAAAGCCGCGTTTGATGCGGCCCCGCAGCTGGTGCAGCTGCGCCAGTCCGAAACGCTCGGCGTGTTCAATGACCATAACCGTGGCTTCAGGGACATTGACGCCGACTTCAATAACTGTCGTTGCAACCAGAACCTTGAGTTCGCCGGCCTTAAAACGCTCCATAACCGCGTCTTTTTCCTTTTCTTTCATTTTGCCGTGCACCAGTCCGACTTCGCTGCCGAAAATTTTTCGCAGCGTGTCAAACCGCTCGACGGCGGCGGCCAGATCAACTTTTTCCGATTCTTCCACCAGCGGACAGACCCAATAGGCGCGGCAGCCCTGTTCGATTTTGCGTTTGAGCGCCGCGGCGACGTCCTGCAGTTTGGAAATCGGCAGTACCCGGGTATCGACCGGTTTGCGGCCTTTGGGCGGCTGGTCGATTTTGGAATATTCCATATCGCCGTAAGCGGTCAGCACCAGCGTCCGCGGAATTGGCGTCGCCGTCATGACCAGAATGTCGGGTTTGTTGCCCTTGTCCGAAAGCGCCAGGCGCTGATGGACGCCGAAACGGTGCTGTTCGTCGACGACGACGCAGGCCAGGTCTTTAAAAGTAACAGCCTCCACGAACAGCGCGTGCGTACCGATAAGAATGTCAATTTTTCCGGCTTCAAGGTCTTCCAGAATTCTGGCGCGCGCTTTGCCTTTAATCCGCCCGGTCAGCAGCTCGGCGCGGATGCCGATTTCTTCACAAAGCGGCTGCATGGTTTCCAGATGCTGTTTGGCCAGAATTTCGGTTGGCGCCATAATCGCGGCCTGTGTGCCGCATTCAACCGCATTCAGCATGGACATCAGCGCCACGATGGTTTTGCCGCTGCCGACGTCGCCTTGCAAAAGCCTGAGCATGCGGTAGGGCGAAGCCTGGTCGGCAAAGATTTCCTTTAAGACCTTTTCCTGAGATTCTGTCAGTTCAAACGGCAGCCTTTCGAGAATTTTTTTACGCAGAAGCCCGTTGCCCCTGATTTCGCGTCCCTGCTGTTTTTTGACTTTTTCGCGAACTAGTGCCAGAGCCAGCTGGTTTGCCAGCATTTCGTCATAGGCCAGCCGCCGGCGCGCCGGCGCCGAAGGCAGAATGTCCGCATCCGATTGAGGATTGTGTACGGCGGCCAGCGCTTCGTTGAAAGCGGGCAGGTCTTCGGCCTGCCGGTAATGTTCGTCCAGCCATTCCGGCATTTTCGGAACCCGGGCCAGCGCCTGGCGGATATATTTGTTTATCATTTTGTTGGTAATGCCGCCGGTCAGCGGATAAACGGCTTCGACGGTCTTAATCCGGTCCATCTCTTCCGGACGCCCGACATAGTCCGGGTGGCTCATCTGCAAACTGCCGTTAAAGCTTTCCAGCTTGCCGCTGATGACCCGCTCGCTGCCTTCGGGAAGATTGCGTTTCAGCGTTTCCGGATAAGCGTGAAAAAAGCTTAGGGTAATCTCTTCGCTGCCGTCGGTGCAGACGATTTTGTAGGGAAGTTTTTTGAGCTTGGGTTCAATATGCTCCAGAACTCTGATTTTTACCGTAACGATGGAACCGATGCGGGCGTTCGCAAGTCTGGGCGAATAGCGCCGGTCGATAATCGAGGAGGGCAGATGCCACAACAGGTCGACGATTTTGTCCCCGGCCAGATTGCGCACCAGTTTGGCGGTTTTTTCGCCGATGCCGTTCAGATTTTCGATTCCCGCAAACAGCGGATATAAAAGCGGCGGCCGCATGGTTTCTTAATTATTCCTCAAGAAAAAGGTTGCTATAATGCGCATATTGTATATATTTTATTTCAAATAGTAAATGATAAGATTGCCAAATGCACGCAGACATTGAACAACTTGCGGATTATACGTTTTCTGCGGTAGCCGAGGGGTATGACGCCTTTCTGCTCCGCGATTTGCTGCGCTCGTCCAAACAGGATATTCTCTACATTGTCAGCGACGGCCTCAGTCTGGAGCGCACGGCCGAGCTTTTGAAAAACGTGGCGCCTGATGTTGAGGTTCTTAAGTTTCCGGCCTGGGACACGGTTCCCTACGACCGCGTTTCGCCAAATGCCGGCATCGTTGCCGAACGGGTGGCGGCTCTCGGCGCTCTGACCTTAAATCCGAACCCGAAGAAAAAACGGATTGTGGTTGCCAGTATCGGCGCCGTTATTCAGAAACTCCCGCCGTCCAAAATTTTTCGTAATTCCATGCGCGAGATCAGGGTTGGCGGCAAGCTCGACTTCAACGATTTTGTACACTATGCTGTCGTCAACGGCTACAACCGGGTCGAACAGGTTATGGAACCCGGCGAATATGCCGTCCGCGGCGACATCCTCGACATCTTTCCGGTCGGCACGCCCGAGCCTCTGCGTATAGACCTTTTTGACGACGAAGTGGAAAAGATCCGCACTTTTGACGCGTTCAGCCAGCGCACCACCGGCGAACTGAAAAGTTATGGCTTTCAGGTGGTCGGCGAAGTGGTGCTCGATAACAATACCGTCAAGAATTTCCGTGCCGCTTATCGCGAGGCTTTCGGTGCCGCCGCGCAAAGCGACGAGCTTTATGAGGCGATTTCCGCCTCGCGCAAATATATGGGCATGGAAAACTGGCTGCCGTTTTTCTATGAAGAGCCGCTGCCGAGCCTGTTCGATTATCTGCCGGCCGCCCATGTCGTGCTTGACCGCAGCGTCGACGATGCTCTGCTGGCCAAGGAAGACGGCATAATGGACTATTATCTGGCCAGGCAGGAGGCGCTGGGCATAAAGTCGGCCAGCGAAGTCGACACCTATCGCCCGGTCAATCCGGAGCTGATGTTTCTGACCGCGCGCGAATTTTCGGCTAAGGTTAAGGCCCGCCGAGCACTCCGGTTTACGTCCATGAGTTTTCCCGGAGGCGAAGGGGTTATAAACGCCGGCGTTATTCCCGGCCGCAGTTTTTCGCATGCCAGAAACGTCAATGCCGCGCAGGTTTATGCCGAACTTAAGGATTATTTGTCCGAAAATGCCAAATTGGCGCGCATCGTCTGCTGCTATTCCGCCGGTTCGCGCGAACGCCTGTTTACGCTGATGAGCGAATACGGCATTAAGGATATGGGCTTTGCCGATGATTGGGACGATGCCTTGAAAAAAGCCGCGCATAAGAAAATCGTCCTGCTGGTTATGAACCTGCCGCACGGCTTCCGCGGCGACGGCCTGTGCCTGGTTTCGGAACAGGATATTCTCGGCGAGCGGCAGAACCGCAAGAGTGCCAAAAAAGTTACTTCCAAAGACTTTATTGCCGATGTTTCGTCCCTGTCGGTCGGCGAACTGGTCGTACACATTGAACACGGTATCGGCAGGTTTCTGGGACTGGAAAACATTACCGCGGGCGGTGCGCCGCATGATTGCCTGAAAATTCTGTATGCCGGCGATGCCAAACTGTTCGTGCCGGTTGAGAATATCGACGTCATTTCGCGCTACGGCATGGAAGACGACAACATTCAGCTTGATACGCTGGGCGGGCTGGCATGGCAGGCCAAAAAGGCCAGGGTTAAGGAGAAAATCCGCGACATTGCCGAAAAGCTGATTAAAATCGCCGCCGAACGCCACTTGAAAGTAGCCGACAGCTTTGTGCCGCCGCAAGGTTTGTATGACGAGTTCTGCGCCCGTTTTCCTTTCAATGAAACCGACGATCAGTTAAATGCGATTACCGATGTTTTGAAAGACCTGAATCAGGGATCGCCGATGGACCGGCTGGTTTGCGGCGACGTCGGCTTCGGCAAGACCGAGGTTGCTTTGCGCGCAGCTTTTGCCGTGGCAATGTCCGGCGCTCAGGTGGCGCTGATTGTGCCGACCACATTGCTCGCGCGTCAGCATTATTACAATTTCAAAAAACGCATGGAAGGTTTTCCGGTACGGGTCAGAATGCTTTCCCGTCTGGTTACGCCCAAAGAGGCCGCAGAAACCAAAAAGGGATTGGAAGACGGTTCCGTGGAAATAGTCATCGGCACCCATGCGCTGCTGTCCAAAGACATTAAGTTCTGCAATCTCGGTTTGCTGATTATCGACGAAGAACAGCATTTCGGCGTTGCGCATAAGGAAAAGCTCAAGGCATTGAAGTCGAATGTTCATGTCCTGACGTTGACCGCCACGCCGATACCGCGCACGCTGCAAATGTCGCTGACCGGGGTCAAGCAGCTGAGTATTATCGCTACGCCGCCGGTTGACCGTCTGGCGGCCCGAACCTTTGTCATGCCGTTTGACAAGGTAATGATAAAAGAGGCCATTTACCGCGAAAAATTCCGCAACGGTCAGGTCTTTTTCGTCTGTCCGCGCGTTTCCGATATTTTCGGCATGGAAAAGGAGCTGCGCGCGCTGGTGCCGGACATCAGGATTCTGGTCGCACACGGGCAAATGCCGGTCAAGCAGCTGGAAGACGTGATGAACGACTTTGCCGACGGCAAAGCCGATATGCTGCTTTCAACCACGATTATCGAATCCGGGATTGACATGCCGACGGTCAATACCATGATAGTCCACCGTTCCGACATGTTCGGACTGGCACAGTTGTATCAGCTCAAGGGACGGGTAGGGCGCTCGAAAGTCCGCGGTTATTGCTATTTTACGGTGCCGAAGCAAAAGGAACTCAAGCCGGTAGCCGAGCGTCGGCTGAATATCTTGCAGGCGCTGGATACGCTGGGCGCCGGTTTTTCGCTGGCCAGCCACGATATGGATATCCGGGGTTCCGGCAATATTCTCGGCGAAGAACAGTCCGGACATATCAAAGATGTCGGCATCGCGTTGTATCAGCATATGCTGGAAGAGGAGATTATGCGGCAGAAGAGCGGCGAACGGCAGCGCCGGGAAGACGAGGCGGCCGACTGGGCGCCGCAGATTACCACCGGTATTCCGATTATGATTCCCGAAACCTATGTCCGCGATTTGGGCGTGCGGCTGGGATTGTATAAACGTATCGGCGAAATCAGGGACAAAGCCGGCATTTTGGACATGCGCGAAGAGCTGACCGACCGTTTCGGCAAACTTCCCGAAGAAGTGGACAACCTGCTCAAAACCGTTGAGATCAAACAGCTTTGCCGTGAAGCAAATGTCGAAAAAATCGACGCCGGCGCCAAGGGTATTCTGATAACTTTCCATAACAACGTTTTCAAAGCGCCGGATAAACTGATTAACTGGGTTTCCAGACAGTTTGGCGTCATCAAAATCCGTTCGGATCAGAAGCTGTTTGTCGAACGCGATTTGCAAAGTTATGCCGTCAGGGTCGAAACGATTAAAACCTATGTCGGCAAACTGGTCGAGATGGTCAAAGGAGATTAGATGAGCGAAAACAGCTGCAGTCTCGATTTTTATAATATGCTGGTTCATATTGTTTTCAAAAACCGGGTTTCCGAAGAAAATGTCGCCGTCAAGAACGCCTGGGAAAAAAACGGCACGCTGTTTTTCGACCTGTATTTTTACCGCGCGAAAAGGGGCAAACTGTTAGACGCTGCGCTGGTACGCGATTTGTATGATCTCAATACCGAAAAATATTATTACTCCGCACAAAATTTCTATCAGGATTTTCTGCAGTCGCGGCGTCTTGCCGCCGAACAGGCCGAGGAGATAAAAAAGCCGGCGCCGGTCGTTATTGACGTCAAACAGCTTGAAGCGGTTCGCGATGACTTGATAATTCTGATTTTTCTGGCCAAATGCAACGCGAATTTTACCGACATAAAAACCCGAGCCATTCGCGAATATATTACCCGAGTCCGTCCTCAGTCTCAGGCTTTGAGCGAGCAGTACGTAAACTCGTATCTCAAAAGCCTGAATCCCGATGAAGAGGATTTTTACCGTTCGTTGAACAATCTGAAGGCCAAAACTCCGGAAGAGGCCGCCGCATTGGCTGTTGACGCTTTCAAGGTCAGCGCGGCCGATGGCGCAGTCCTGTATAACGAAAGGCTTTATCTGGCCGAATTGCTGCAAACGCTGCGCGAATACGGTTTGGAACCTGACGTCGGTTTCTGATTGAATTAGCAAAAGCTTATAATTTTCCGGGCTTTGTTTTGCGGAGGTTTACGCCGGGTTTTTTATAAAAAAGTTGCTTTTATGCCGTTTTGAGCTTATACTTATATTGGTGTATGAAACAGATAGGTGTGGTGTGTGTATGTGTGTGAACAGAAGCACTTTCTGTTAAGCCGAAGCATCTGCCGCAAGGCAGATGCTTTTAAACTGTTTCTTTTCTGTCATATTTGGGTTTCTTTTTCCTTATCGTCATGTTCGGGCTCTTTTTTACCACAGTCACCCTTGGACTCTTTTTTACCACAGTCACCCTCGGGCTTGACCCGGGGGTTTCTTCTCTGTCATCCTCGGGCGCTTTCTTTTTTATTGTCATCCTCGGGCGCAACGCGTCCCGGGGATCTCCCTTACAGATTCCCGTGTGTAAATTCCCAACTGCGTTGGGCCCCTTTCGTCCCGTAAGCCTCGAACTTCGCTTATAGCTCGTTCTCGCCAACTATCGACTCCAAGCACGGGAATGACAAATAAAGAACTGTCATTGCCGATATTGTTTTCTTTCTGTTATTGTCGGGCTTGTTTTTCTTGCTGTCATTGTCGGACTTGATCCGACAATCTAATTATAGGAGGCCCCTAAAACTCCAGAACTGGCCGAACGGAGTAGACATTGGTCTTATGGTTGCCGCCGTCCAAACTGTAACTGAAGTCAAAGTGAGAGGTCCACGCGATGTTGTAGGAGTGCTCCGACGAAGACCAGTTACAACAGCTCGGATAAGAAACACCTCCTACCTTTGAGATCGCTGTTTGTATAGCGTCCTGATTATTATAGATGTTGGTCATGATACCGGCCGCCGGCAGACACCATTTGCCGGCGGTATCCGCCGTCGGGGCATATTTCCGTGCCGCCCAGGCGGCCGGATAAGTGCTGGCATTACCCGCCGCAACAATCTTGTCCGTATTGCCGCAGCTGTCATAGTCTGTTGATGCGGAACTACTGGACGTATAGTTCGGTAAGCTTGAAATATCTGTGCCGTAACCGCCCCAGGTCATGGTCGTTGAGTTGCTGCTGGTCTTATTGCCGTTCGTATCAATCGGCCACGGCGTCATAATCTGACCGCCGACACCGTTATCGTTGACATGAACCACAATACCCAACACCGTTTTGCTTGTGGTATAAGCGGCCGGTGCCGAACAGGTGCCGTCGCTGTAATAAATCCAGCCGATTGCGCATTTAGGACGTGGATTGGGGCAATAGTAGCTGCTGCCGCTGGGGCATTTGACCGCGCCTTTTTCACATTCTGCTTCCGTATATTTATATCCGAGCGCCGCGCATTCCGGCGTTGCCGTGCAGGTTGTTGCCCGGGCGTCAAAGGAGAACAAAGCCGTCGTTAACATTAAAAATATTTTTCTCATTATTTTTCTCCTTCCTAAAACTCCAGAACCGGGTAAACGTATAGATAGTCGTTGCTCTTAGGGAGGAGGTTCAAACCGTAACTGGAGCCTAGGCTAGAGTACCACGCGCTGGCGCTGCTATACTCCGACGAAGACCACGTACAACAACTCGGATAGGAAACACCTCCTGCTTTCGAAATTGCATTCTGAATAGCACTTTGGTTATTATAGATGTTGGTCATAATACCGGCCGCCGGCAGGCACCACTTACCCTTGGTTGCCTCTGTCGGGGCATATTTCCGTGCCGCCCAGGCGGCCGGGTAAGTACTGGTATTACCCTGTGCAACAATCTTATCCGTGTTGCCACAGCTGTCGTAGTCCTTCATTGCTGTTTCTCGAGACGTATAATTCGGCAAACTTGAAATATCCGTGCCGTAATCGCTCCAGATCATACTCACATTACTACTACTCTTATTGCCGTTCGCATCAATCGGCCACGGCGCCATTATCTGGCCGCCGACACCGTTATCGTTGACATGAACCACAATACCCAACACCGTTTTGCTTGTGGTATAAGCGGCCGGTGCCGAACAGGTGCCGTCGCTGTAATAAATCCAGCCGATTACGCATGAAGCGCGGTTGGCCACGCATTTCCCGTCTGCCCAATGATATCCGGTGTCACAGCCGCAGGCGGCATAGTAATTGCCGCATTTGTCGGTTCCTGCCGTTTCATTATCGCCGTTACAGGTGTACTTATAGGATTTGCTGCATTCACAAAAAACCAAACCGGTGTTCCATGGACATTTAACCGAACCGTCCGGACATTCGTCTGCCGTACGGGTATAACCCAAATCCGTACAGCTTGGCGCGTCCACGCATTCTTCCGTCGCCGCCCGGGTGTCAAAGGAGAACAAAGCAGTTGTCATTAATAGAAATACCTTTTTCATCTTTTTCTCCTGACTAAAACTCCAACACCGGGCGAACATAATTACTGCTGTTGACGCTCTTATTGCCGTAGCTCAAACAGTAACGGTAGTTAAAGTTAGAGTACCACGCGAAGTAGTTACTGTTCTCCGATGAGGACCACATACAACAGTTCGGACAGGAAACTCCTCCTACTTTTGAAATTGCATACTGAATAGTATCCAGTTGATTCTTGATATTGGTCATAATACCGGCCGCCGGCAAGCACCATTTGCCCTTGGTTGCCTCCGTTGGCGCGTACCTCCGTGCCGCCCAGGCGGCTGGATAAATGCTGGCACTACCGGCTGCAACAATCTTGTCCGTATTGCCGCAACTGTCGTAATCTTTCGTTGCCGTTTCGTTATCCTCATAGTTTGGCAAATTTGAAATATCACCATATGTAGTTGACCAATAGATAGTTGTTGAGTTGCTGCTGGTCCTATTACCGTTCGTATCAATCGGCCATGGTGCCATAATCTGACCATGCTTACCATTGTCGGTTATATGTACCACAATACCCAGCACGGTTTTAGAACGATTGTAATTGGACGCGTTGCTACAAGTATTGTCCGTATAGAAAATGTCACCGATTGTACATTGTAGAACGTTCGGGCAGAAGACCGTATCGCCGTAGGGACATTTAAGATAGCCGTCCGGGCATTGGTCAGCGGTTTTGGTATACCCCAGCGTGCCGCAGTCGGTTATCGGCTGCGTGCACCAGTCGGTATAGTTAACCGCGCATCCGGTTATACAGTATTTGTTGGAACAGGCTTCCAGTTCGCAGACATATCCGGCGGGGCAGGTTGTTTCCGAGCATTTGTTTTCGCAGCAGGTTTTGCAAACAGCATATTTCGTTACCGAGCCGCTTTTGCAGGTTGACGTACCGATTTGACCGCCGCATTCGCAAGTCAGGAAGCCGGTGCAGGGATTGTTTTTGCGTTTGTATTTGGTCGTGCCGCAGCTGTTGCAGCTGCCGTCGGCAACATACCCGTCAGCGGTTGCCTGAGCCTGCGTGTAGGCATAGCCGTCGCAGGGATTGCATTTGCATTTGTAATAAGAGCTGTTATAAGGGCAGATCTGAGAACTGTCTTTAATATATCCGTCATTGCAGCTTGTGTCATAACCTGCTTCTTTGCATGCGCGCGCCGTATCGTCCTTGCAGGAAGCATAATAGTTGGAATTATAAGGACATTGGCCGGATGGATATTGCGGAGCGGCACAGGAAGTTATTGTATATCCTTCATTTTGGCATTGTTTAACAGTATCTACAGTAAAATCTTCATCACTCTTGCTAAAAGAGCCATCACCGCATTCGCCGAACCCGAGGAAACAGACGGCGGCGGTTTTATAGGAAAAGGAAGAAGATGCAGGTTCCGGGACAGGTGTGTTTGTATGTGTGTAT
>ULVL01091081.1_pt1 | contig 12207 bp, 12 predicted proteins | sample 1959381 | NCBI WGS metagenome assembly ULVL01 (sample SAMEA4835785, study PRJEB28245) | human gut metagenome | biome: gut microbiome; material: fecal sample | place: Denmark | collected 2008
CTGTCCGGGCAACCATATCGAAGGAAAAGCGGAACGGCTCAAAGGAAGCCCATGTGATATGGTTATAATACCAAAAACACTCACAGAGAAGACTACCTGCATGAAGAACACCACAGATGCACATTTTCGTAAACGGATGATTTTGTATGCAAAACAGCACGGTGTTCCGGCGTTTTCTCACAGCTTTTGTTCAACCATGCCATTCTTCGGCACCGACCGCTTTAATCCGCCGCAGCTTTGTGTGCAACCGTCCTTTTACTTGAGTTTCAGATAAACCAAAATCGAAATTTTACACTTGTGTCGGCGTAACCTTATTGTGATTACCGCAATTTCTTCCTCAGCGTGTGTTTCAATGCGGACCGAGTCGCCGCCTTCGCGGGCGGCGTGGATTGAAATACCGCTGTCGGCGATTATAAGCGCAATGTACCTGTCACTGCATTCGCAGGTGGTAGGTATGCAGCGCTTCGCCTGTGTGATTTGCCTTCGCTCGGAATCTTCCTTAATCAAAAACAGGGTTACTGCATTTTAGATGCAGCGACCCTGTTTTCGGAAAAAACTGTTATCGGTGAGCAGCGATACTCGACTGACAACGTATATAGACTATCACATATCGCGATGTTTGTCAAGAGTTTTCCGCTGAAAACTGCCGGGAGTGTTTTGCCGAACCGCTGCCCGGAGAATTGCAGACAATCCAAATATGACAGACTCGGCTCCCGGGCACAATTGCTTTCGCGCAAAAAGAGTGAATTCGACAATGGTTTTTGCGGAAGCTGCCTTAAGTTCGCATATAATAAAATAATGATGCTGTGCGCACAGTATTACAAATACTGACGGAACAGGAGCACTGCAGCGCAGATCAAGGCTGCCGCTGTGCCGGCGAACAAATATAATGCTTAACATGGGGAAAAACCGAGCAAAGATTAACCATCGCAAGCAGGCGAACAAGCATGGCGGAAACGGGCATATAACTGCATTTGCCTTTTTAAAGCCGCCTGACAGCAGCTTCCGTTTTATCATCCGCAGCTTAAGAATCTCTTCATGCTATTTTTTTCAGTAGATGTATATAAATATCGACAGAATTTTCGGCTCAGCACATAAGCCCGAGAACTCCGTCCGCGCGTCGTGCTTGAACCGATTCATTTTCCTGCACTTGTTTTGCCATTTATAAAGGGTGGATACAATGTTTTTTCGGTTGATTCCGGATCGGAGCATTAAATCGGCTCTGAATTTTTGTGAAAAAACCGTTGACAAAAGCCGTCTACAGTGGTAGACTAAAAAACAGTCTACAACAGTAGACAAAAATCGCGGAGGAGTCATTATGAAAGAAATTCCGAAAATACATGAAGGTGAATACCGTTTCTGCCTTATTCTATGGGAAAACGAACCGATATCCGCAGCGCAGCTTGCAAAGCTCTGCTTCGCGGAACTTGGATGGAAGCGAACAACGAGTTATACAGTGTTGAAGCGTCTTTGCGAGCGCGGTGTGCTGAAGAACGAGGACGGCGTTATAACTTCCATTATCTCGAAGGATGAAGCTCAGGCGTGTGAAATCGATGAGCTTGTTGAGAAGCGTTTTTCGGGTTCGCTGCCGGCATTTGTTGCAGCTTTCGCAAAGCGTCGGGATATGTCGGAAAGGGAGTTGGACGAGGTTCAACGTATGATTGACAGCATTCGGAACGGAGGCGGAAAATGAGCGTGGGTGAAGTCTGCATTTCGGTTATCGATATGAGCATATTGGCAAGCATGATAATTGTTATCGTGCTTGTGCTCAGGTTGTTGTTCAAAAGAGCACCGGGATGGATTCGGGTGCTGCTTTGGGGTATTGTTGCATTGCGGTTAATTATTCCGACGACGATAGAAAGTCCGCTGAGCCTTGTTCCGGACAACTATCCTATAGAAAATTTCAGAGAAAAACTCTATGCTGACACTATTGACAACACGGACGGGGGAGAGCCTCTCGTGATCCGCGGATCGGGTGAGGCGGAATCCGAACGGGAAGATGCTTCAAACGTGCCCTCCGATGCAGGAAAAACTGCCGAAAGCAGCGACACAGGTGAAGAAGCAAAAACGCCCGGTGCAGCGGGAACACAATCAAAGGAGAACGATTACGACACATCGCTGACAATTCCGCTCCTGCGAATTAATTTGCCCGATGATTACGAGATTGCATGTATTTGGCTTGCAGGTCTGATTGTCATGCTTGCATACATGGCAATAAGCCGCATCGGTTTGGGCAGGAAACTGCGTGAAGCCGTGCTGCTGCGCGATAATATTTATCAGAGCGACCGAGTTAATTCGGCGTTTGTGCTTGGATTTTTCAAGCCGCGTATATATGTTCCGTTCGGCATTGAAGAGCGTGAACTTGAAACCGTAATTGAACATGAGCGGGCGCATATACGCCGCCGTGATAATAAGTGGAAGCCGCTTGGCTTTGCTATCCTCGCGGTGCATTGGTTCAATCCTCTCGTTTGGCTGTCCTACGTGCTGTTTTGCCGCGATATTGAATTTGCCTGCGATGAAAAGGTTATAAAAAAGCTTGACAACGAACAGAGAGCGGACTATATGCAGGCATTGCTTTCGTGCAGCGTTAGTCGCAGTCGTTTCAATGCCTGTCCGCTTGCCTTCGGTGAAGTTGGTATTAAAGAACGCGTTAAGACCGTGATGAATTACCGAAAACCGTCGGTTTGGGTGATTCTTATTGCCGTGCTCGCCTGCGCAGCGCTTGCGGTGTGTTTTTTGACCTGCAAAAAGACAGGTGCGGAATTTGAAATGAGGGGCGATAATATTGCGGATATTGATCCCGACTATATTGTTTCCGAAATTCGAAAAGCGGAAAAGCTGAATCCCGATGCGGAGATCTACACCCGACCCGGAGGATTTTCATTGGACATGGATTCCGATTTTGAACTTTGGGACAACCAAACAATCGTTTTTTACTTCAAACGGCAGGATGGAATGTATCGCGAACAATTGCGGTTTTTCGGCGATTCGGATATGTTCTTCCTTCCGGGAGAAAGCCGTGTTGCCGCACCCGAAACGGTATATCTTCTTGAGGATTATCTCAACGCACTGAAATACATGCCGAAGGACGAGATTCGCCGCATGTGTCCGAATGCGGATTTATACCTGATTGATTTTGCGGGCTTCAGTGAGGCTGAAGAGCTGAATCGAGTTATAACCTACAGCAAGGACGGAGTCACCAATCTCGGCGAAAAGCTTATTCATATCGTTATAGGTCCAATGCATGGTTCGGATGAGGACGGTTATTCCGGCACCGGGGACGAAATGATTCATCTTTTTTACGGTACGGAAAGCGCGGCGGATCAGCACGGAGCAGCGGCAGAGCTATGGTTTGATGCATCCGGCGGCAGTACCCGTGTTGAGAAAAGCTTTTTGCAATTCCCCAATGCCGTTTTCAGCTGCACGGATTCGGCAGTTGAAGTTAATAACGGCAAAACGACCGTGCTGTACGGCGGACTGCCGGTCAGGGATGCTTATATCTGCGATATAAACGGTGACGGAAGCCCGGATTTTTGCTCAACGATCAACATCGGCTCCGGAATTGTTGACAGCCGCGTTATTATCTGTGATTATGCAAACGGTAAGATTTATGTAATTGAGGATAGGGGTAAGACCGATTACATGCTCCGAACGGATAATGCGGGTTTGCTGTGTTTGGACAGGTTCGATTATAACAGCGTAAACTTGATTTCATCTGAATACCTGACAATAAAGCCCGAATACCCCTGTCTGCCGCTCGGAGCGTTTAAAAACGGCTCATTCACTTGAGGCAACTGTTTAATCGTCCGAAGCTGCTTTTTCTGCCGCGTCGATGCATGTCGGTGCGGGGGGAGCATGACGGCGATGAGCACGGCAACGAAAGAAAAATTATATATATCCACTTCTGCCGTTTCTGCTGTTGACAAGCGGCAGAAGTTCTGTTATAATCGTATCGTTGCGAACGAGGAGAGATGTCCGAGTGGTTTATGGAGCTGGTCTTGAAAACCAGTGATGCCGCAAGGCACCGGGGGTTCGAATCCCTCTCTCTCCGCCAGTTTTTTAACAGTATATTAAGTTGGAGAAGTACCCAAGTGGCTGTAAGGGGCTCCCCTGCTAAGGGAGTAGGCTCTGCGAAGGGGCGCGAGGGTTCAAATCCCTCCTTCTCCGCCAAAAAGCCACCGCAGTTATGTAGATTGCGGTGGTTTCTCTATGCCATAGAATCGCTTGAGCAGTTTGAAACAAGTCTTTTAAGCTGTTTTAGCACCGGCGTGATCCGCTGCGGAGAATTTCTGCACACTTCCCGTGATAACGGCGCAGTTTAGGAATTTGGATGGCAAGTGCAATCAATTATAGGGTATTAAAAGGGAACCCGTGCGATACAGCCATAATATCAAAACCGGAAATGTCAATATCAGTCCGGTCGGAAAACACCCAAAATGACAGGCGAATGTTTTCAGGTTTCCGGAGTCGGATGTTGGGGTAACAGGAGGCTTGCCTTGACGGCTTAAGGAAAAATGATACAACTGCCGGAACGACGGCAAACGGAGCGCAGCGCATGTTTTTGGGTTCTGCTCTTGCCATCGGCTGCAAAGCCGGATCATTTTTCCAAATGGCGGTCAAAGGTGCGGACGGTTTTTCTGCTCTTTTCTCTGATTCTATCTTTTTTGTGAGTTTGTCGAACGGACTTTAATGATAGAAGTTCAATATGACTTGTTTTTACAACAGTCGCTTGTTATTTTTTAGAAAGGTGCAGAGTGCAGCCAATCAGTGGCGTCGAAATGAATATATTAAGTTATAAATGTGTACCTGTCTTGACAAACAGCAACACAAGTAGTATAATCGTACTGCATATAGAGTATCGTATATGCACTCTTATAAAAACAACATTTCGTTGAGAAAGGAGAGCAATATGGGCATTGCTTCATTAGTACTTGGTATTGTAAGTTTGGTATTCGGCTGTTTTTTTCCGGGTTTACAATGGATTGGCTCGATTACAGGTCTGATTGGCATCATTCTCGGTGCGCTTGGCCGCAAGAACAGTGAGAAAAAAGGCATTGCAACCGCCGGATTGGTTTGTTCAATCATCGGTTTTGTGCTGTCTACAATTTTCTACGTAGCCTGCGTAGCCTGCGCATCGATCGGGTCAGGTCTTCTCAATGGTCTCAATTGATTCCGACAGCGAAATATTGGTGATATGTGCGGTCGGAGACTGTAATGTTGTCCGACCGCTTTGAATTTGAAATGTTTCCTTCAGTCAGCCTTTTCGGAAAAATAATCCCTATGTACGGTTTATGCATGGTGCTTGGAATTATTCTTTCCTGCTCTGTAGCTTTTGCAAGAGCAAAAAAGTTTAAGCTTGATATCAACAATCTGATTGTGATCGCGGCAGCGGCTGTCGGGGGCGGATTGATTTGTGCGAAAATTCTATATATCGCAGTCACTTTTCGACTTTCTGACATACTGAGCATGATTGCGAACGGTTCTTTTGACTTTATTCTCCAAAGTGGATTGGTATACTACGGAGGTTTGATTGGCGGCATATTGACGGCTTTCCTCACCGTAAAACTGCTGAAGGAAGATGTTAACAAGGTCGCTCTGTCAATTGTTCCGTGCATACCGCTCGGCCACTCTTTCGGAAGATTGGGCTGTTTGTTTGCCGGTTGCTGCTACGGCAGCGAATACAATGGTTTTTTAGCTGTGTTATTGAATATTAACGGCACGGTTGTTTCGACTTTCCCGATCCAAGCCGTTGAAGCCGCATTGAATCTGTTCTTGTTTTTCGGATTAGTTTGTATTGCGTCAAGAATAAAAAAAGGTGTTTTGCTGTTGCCGATTTATCTTTATGCGTATTCAGCAATCAGGTTCTGCTTGGAATTCTTCCGCGGCGATTCGGTGAGAGGGATGCTTTTCGGTTTATCAACATCTCAGTGGATATGTATTGTAATTGCGCTTGTCTGCACAATCTATCTTATAACCCAAAAAACAATAAAAAGGAAAAGAATTCAACATATCTGAACCTGCAATGTATTATATATACTTGCGGCTGTTTGCCTTTTCCGGCCCTCTGTGTTTCTTGTTGCAGATTTAACACTGAAAGCTTTTTCCGCTTGTCCGTTCCGTCGAACCCTTGATTTTCTTATTTAATCGTGATACAATTAGATATTAAAAGCATTAATTGGCACAATTCGTCACTGAAAGAGATACAACGTGCTTGATTTGACGAAGCGGATACTACGGAACGCATACACGCAAGCGCAGCGTCTGTGACGTTCAGGGTAAAACAGAGCAAAACAGATGCAGACATGTGCTTGCTCCGCAAAAAACTGTGAATAAGAGTTTCTTGCGCAACGCACGGTCATGCAGTGTATCCCTGAAAGAGTCGATTCAGTGGGTTTCGCTGCGGGACAGGCTGTAAGGCGTGTCCCAAACAATATACCGATTTCAAACGATCGCCGGGAATATTTTGGGCAAAGAAGCGGAGACATAACTCGACGCGCCATTGCACGCGAGATGAACGTTTTCGATGACATAGAAAATTACACAACTGCAGTCTTGAGGCTGTGGGTGCCGGAGGCATGCCCGAAAACCGATATGGAGGCAGCACTTGAAAAACAGGGCATGAAACGGAGGAGCACTTAAATGAACACCTGTTCGGGATATTTCTGAGGGTGTTCAGCACTTATCTTGAAAAGTGAGGATAATCCATTACGTTTCAGATGATTAAAAACGGACAGAAAATAAATGAATCATAAAGAGCAGAGAGCGACCGAACTGAAAGAAAAAAGACCGCAAGCGGGATATTGCGGATTATATAACAGAATCATTAAGCGCATCATTGATTTTATTCTTTCTCTTGCTGCTGCAGTCGCTGTTACACCGATCGTTTTTATTATAGGTATTTTCATTGCGATTGAGGACGGTTTCCCGGTTTTCTACACCCCGCTGCGCGGCGGGTACCAAGGCAAGGCATTCCGAATTTTTAAATTACGCACAATGTACAAGGGTGCGGACAAAATGGGCGGCACAACGGCGTTGAACGATCCGCGCATAACAAGAACCGGGAAAGCTCTCCGCAAGCTGAAGCTTGATGAGCTGCCGCAGGTGTATAATGTCCTTTTGGGGTCGATGAGTTTCATCGGTCCGCGGCCGGAGCTTTTGCGCTATACGGAGGCCTATAAGGGCGAGGAAAAAATTATTCTTGAAGTGCGGCCGGGTATTACGGACTTCAGCTCCATTGAGTTCATCAGCCTTGATGAAATTGTCGGTGCGGAAAATGCGGATGAAATGTACGAAAAATATGTACTTGAGAAGAAAAACAAATTAAGAATACGATATGCAAAGGAAGTTTCGTTCGGCACGGATGTGAGTCTTTTCTTTAAGACCGTGACTGCTGTTTTAAAAAAAGCTATGCGTGTCGTCGGAAAGAGCAATAGAGAGAAATAGACATGGACTACTTAGTTCTTGAAAATACGACATTGAAAGTATCACGCTTATGCATGGGCGGTTGTCCGATGGGCGGATACGGCTGGGGTAGTGTGCGGGAGGATGAGCTCCTTGCTGCAATACATGCCGCGTTGGATGTCGGCGTGAATTTTTTTGATACCGCGGATACATATGGCTTGGGACAGTCAGAGCGTACTCTTGCCAAAGGGCTTGGCACGCACCGCAAGGCTGCTGTTATTGAAACGAAGTTTGGCGTTCGTGCAGGGAACGGACAAACTTTCTACGATAATTCGCCTGAATACATCCGCAAAGCACTGGAAGGCAGTCTTCGCCGACTGAATACGGACTATGTGGATGTTTACACAATTCATTATCGGGACGGGAAGACACCGATTGAAGATGTATTGGGCGAGTTGGATAAGCTGAAAGAAGCAGGAAAAATCCGCTTTTTTGGGTTGTCCAATATTCATGCAAACGGAATGAACGAGCTGCGGCCTTATGCAGGCAGATTTGCCTGTTGTCAGGACGAACTTTCTCTCGCCTGTCGAAAGAATGAACAGGATTTGCTGGCGGCGCAGGATATACTTAAAACAACGCCGATGACATGGGGCAGTCTCGGTCAGGGAATTCTTACGGGTAAATATACAAAAGAAAACATAGATTTCGGCGCGGATGACCGTCGGAGTCGTGATATTTATATAAATTTTCACGGCGAAAAATTGGATCGAAACATGCAAACAGTAGAGGTTTTGAGAAAGATTGCCACAGAACGCGGAAAATCGATTTCAGCCTGCGCCATACGCTGGATTCTTGATTCAATGCCTGGATCTGTCGTGATTGCAGGCATAAAAAGACCGGCTCAGATTATTTCAAATGCGGAAGCTGTAGGCTGGACGCTGAATTCGGATGAGCTGCGGGAATTGAACGAGGTGTCAAAATGAGTAAAAAGAGCGAGTGTCTTGCCTGGCTGATTCGTCGCCACGGCATTGAAATGACTCATTTATCCGGAGGGAGTCACATTGGTTCGGTGCTGTCCGCAGCGGATATAATTGCCGTGTTGTATGCGGATATTATGCGGTACAAGTCCGAGGATCCCGAATGGGACGGACGCGACCGCTTTATTATGAGCAAAGGTCATGCAGGGGCAGCTGTGTATGCAGCACTTGCGGAATGCGGTTTTTTTGACACGGCAGAACTAAAAACACATTATGCAGACGGAAGCAGGCTGTCCGGGCATGTGTCCCACCATTTGCCGGGAGTGGAGTTTTCAACCGGTTCACTTGGGCATGGGTTGTCCGTTGCGGCGGGTATGGCACTGGCTGCAAAACAGGATGGCAAGCTTCACCGAGTTTTTGCAGTATTGGGAGACGGGGAATGCGATGAAGGCTCCGTATGGGAGGCTGCATTGTTTGCCAACCATTACAGACTCGAGAACCTGACCGCAATCGTTGATCATAATCACATGCAGAGCCTTGATACTTGCGAAAAAACATTGGAACTTGAGGATCTCGGAGCAAAGTGGCGCGCATTTGGGTGGAATGTTATCGAACTCGACGGACATGATCATGATGCACTTCAAACTGCCCTCGGAGATACGCATAATTCGGCGCACAAACCTACGGCGGTGATTGCAAATACCGTAAAAGGAAAGGGTGTTTCTTTCATGGAAAACGATGTTCTTTGGCACTACCGCTTTCCGCATGACGGTTGGGAGTATGATTGTGCCGTTTCCGAACTGTATGCGGTTAAGCCCGGCGGCGTGAAAGATCCGTACACGCCGAACGGCATTGCAAAACCCGCTCGTCCGGAACCGGGTGCGGATATAGAAATCGATCACACAACTTCTGCCGGATGGCATCCGACATATATTGCGAGGGAGGGTTGGATATGAGAGATACCTTTGTTCGCACATTAATTACACTTGCAAAAAATAATCCGAATATTGAGCTTTTCACCGGGGATTTGGGGTTCGGCGTGCTGAAACCCTTCTGGGAGCAGCTGCCGGATCAATTCGTCAACGCCGGAATTGCGGAACAGAACATGACCGCTGCCGCGGCAGGAGCAGCAGGGGAGGGAAAAATTGTCTTCACATATTCAATAGGAAATTTTCCGACATTGCGCTGTCTTGAGCAGATACGGAATGATTGCGCTTACCATGATGCAAATGTAAAAATCGTTTGCGTCGGCGGTGGGTTTGTTTACGGCTCATTGGGCATGAGTCATCAGGCAACCGAGGACATTGCCGTGATGCGTGCGCTGCCGAATGTTGCGGTACTTTGTCCGGGAGATCCTGCGGAGGCGGAAGCGGCAACGAAGGCAATTGCGGAATACCCGGGAACATGTTACCTGCGGCTTGGGCGCGGCGGGGAAAAACGTATCCACAAGGATATTGAAAATTTCAAAATCGGACAGGCCATTCGAATACACAAAGGTGAACGCATCGCCGTCTTTTCAACCGGCGCAATTCTGGATGAGGTTGTCGGTGCGGCGGATATTCTTGCAAAGAAGGGAATCAACCCGGAGCTTTGTTCGTTCCCAACGGTTAAACCTATCGACCGTGAAACCATACTGCGCTGTGCAAGGGATTTTGAAATTATCGCAGTCGTTGAAGAACACAATATTTTAGGCGGATTCGGCAGTGCGGTTGCGGAAGTTCTTTCTGAGCTGCCTGCGCATGCAAGATTGCTGCGTATCGGCCTGGATGATACTTACTGTTCGGTTGTGGGAAGTCAAAAATATCTGCGGATGCAATTCGGATTGGATGCAAACGGTATTGCAAAGCGTATTTCGGAGGCAATCGGATGAAGCGGCTGCTGTTGACCTGCACGGATCTGATGGCGATTCAGTTCCTCGTGCCGCATGTGAAATACCTTTCCGAGCATGGGTTTTCCGTTGAACTCGCATGTTCCGAAGTCGGCGGACGTCTACAGGAACTACGCACTGTGCTTTCGGGCATTGCTCCTGTCCATACTGTGCGCTTGGTTCGGAATCCGTTTTCGCTCCGCAATCGAAAAGGCTTAAGTGACCTGAAGAAGATCATTAACGGCCGCAGTTGGGACGTGATCTGGACAAACGAGCCCGTTATGGGCGTTATGACTCGCGTTGCAGCAAAAACTGCGCGCAAAAAAGGCACAAAAGTCGTTTATATGGTGCACGGATTCCATTTTTATAAAGGTGCGCCGCTCACAAATTGGCTGCTCTATTATCCTGTTGAAAAGTATTGCTCCCGCCTGTGCGACATGATCATTACTATCAATGAAGAGGATTATCAGCGCGCGAAAGGTTTTCATGCGAAAAGAACGGAGAAGATTGATGGAATCGGGCTCGACACAGTGAAATTTGCAACATGTTCGGTTGACAGAGCAGAAAAGCGAAGGGAATTGGGGGTTCCGAAAGATGCCTTTTTTGTTGTGTCGGTAGGCGAGTTGAAGAAACACAAAAATCACGAAATTATGATACGCGCATTAGCAAAAACAGCGAATCCACATATCTTTTACGGAATCTGCGGTAAGGGTGAACTTTTGAACAGGTTAATTCGACTTTCAAATGATTTGAATGTTTCGAAGCAAATTTGTTTTTTTGGTTATCGTAACGATATTCCGGAGATCCTTAGTACGGCCGATTTGTTTGCTTTTCCCTCCATGCGTGACGGACTTGGACTTGCAGCGTTGGAGGCAATGGCATGCGGACTGCCTTTGTTGACATCGAACATTCGCGGAGTATCGGATTATGTTGTAGACGGTGTGACTGGGTTCAGCTGTGCCACCAATGATGTCAGCGGCTTCGCGGAACGAATGGATCAATATGCTGCTGATGATGTGCTGTGCCGTAAAATCGGTGCAATCAACATGAAAGCCGTATTAAAATATGATATAAGCATAATAACGGAAACCGTTTGCAGACTGCTTAATTTTGATGACTGATTTGATTTTTTCGATAATTATACCGGTTTATAACGCAGAAACGACCATACGCCGCTGCTTGGACAGCTTTACAAATCAGCGCTTCTCTGATTATGAGATTCTTCTCATCAATGACGGCTCAACGGACAACAGCGATGCAATTTGCCGCGAATATGCTGATGTGAATTCAAAAATTTGCTATTTATCGAAAGAAAACGGCGGGGTATCTTCAGCGCGAAATTTGGGACTCGAACAAGCGAAAGGTGAATATGTTTTGTTCGTGGACAGCGATGATTATGTGTCGGAAGATTACTTTGATGTGATTAATCAAGCACTGACTCAGCGCAATCCAGATTTGCTGATGTTCGGATATCGCAACTTTGGCAGAATATCCGCAGAACGGGGTACGGGCGAGTTTTATGAAGATGACGAAGTTGGTGCTGCAAAACGAATTTCTTTTTCCATGCGGCAGTACCTATTCAGTTCTCTCTGGAGCAAGGCGTTCAAAAGGAAGATAATTGAAAATAAAGGGTTGCGTTTCAGAACGGATCTTTTCATAGGAGAGGATCAGCTGTTTATTTTTTCCTATGCCATGCACATACAGTCGATTTCATCGATAGATGCTTTACTGTATAATGTTGATGTAAGCAATGAGAATTCCCTTTCCCGCAAGAGTCGCCACTATCTGACGGGGCAACTGATGGAAGTCAACCGTCGTATGTATGCAGCTTATCAGGCAACAGAGCATTCGCCGGAGTCGGCGCATTATTATGAGGCGGGACTTGCATGGATGACCTACCGAAGTGCCTATTCCTGCTGCAAGGAGTTACTGAAGTTTAACTGCTCGGCCAAACAGCGGCGG
>ULVL01054452.1_pt1 | contig 12178 bp, 10 predicted proteins | sample 1959381 | NCBI WGS metagenome assembly ULVL01 (sample SAMEA4835785, study PRJEB28245) | human gut metagenome | biome: gut microbiome; material: fecal sample | place: Denmark | collected 2008
TTTATCTAAAGATTATTTTTTTGCAGGAATTTATCCTCTCTATCTCGTAAGTAATTGATAGGAGGGATAAAAATGAAGAAAAAATTATTGTTATTGAGTGTACTTTTGTTCTTTACGATGATATCAGTTTGTCATGCTGGAACAAATGATACTAACATTCGTATTGAGTATATGGAAAATACTTATACGAACTTGAACATTTTAGGAAAGGGGTTTTCTAATAAGCAGGGCTATGTCTTTGCGAATAATAAGATTGCTTATTGTGTAGAACCAGGTATTTATATCTTATCAAGTATTTATGATTCTACACCGTACTTTGATGTTGCTCATATTACCAATGAGCAAAAAGAAAAAATGGAGTTATATGCATATTATGGATATCAATATCCAAACCATCAGACTAGAAATTACTATCTAGCAACCCAACAGTTAATTTGGGAAACATTAGGTATGACTGATATTTTATTTACAACAGGATTAAATCGTACAGGACAAGTCATATTAGTCGCAAATGAGAGAAATGAAATATTAAATTTAGTAAAGAAACATAAAAATAAACCATCTTTTGATGGTAAGACATTTACATTACAATCAGGAGAAGAAAAAACAATTACTGATACCAATCAAGTTTTAACGGAGTACCAATTAAAAGAAGAGAGTGAAGAAGTAAAAAAAGTAGGAAATCAACTTACAATTAAAGCATATCAAGTAGGAAATCATACATTAGAACTCTATAAGTTGATGAATACAGATACAAGTATGATTTATCGAAAAGAAAATTCACAGACTTTAGCAACCTTTGGTATTCACAGTGAAATAAAATCTCATTTAGAATGGAATACAGAAGGCTATGAAATAGAACTGATAAAACAAGATAAAGAAACAAAAGGACAAGCCCCAAAGGGAAGAAGTTTAAAAGGTGCTGAGTATGAAGTTAGAACTTTAAAAGGAGAATTAGTAGATACTTTAATCACAGATGAAAATGGATTTGCAAAATCAAAAGAATTACCAAAAGATGTTTATCATATCAAAGAAAAAACACCATCTTATGGCTATTTGTTAGATGATACAACATATGTTGTAAAAATATATGAGCATGGAAAAGTATATCGTATGACAGTGTATGAAACGCCAGAAGAAAAAACATTGGTCTTAAAAAAGTATTTAGAAGATATTGATCAGGAAAAACATATTCCTGAACCAGCTATTACCTTTCAAATATTTAATGTAGATACCAATGAAATTACTTTAGTTGCAACGAATGATTTAGGAATTGCTCAAGTATCACTTCCTTTTGGAACATATCGAATTCATCAATTAAATACAACAGATCAATATCAAAAAGTAGACGATTTTGAAATTGTTATCGATGATAAAACAGAAGATATAGTGACTTATGAGTTATTAAATAAACCCGAAACTGGGGAAATTAAGCTACATAAAGTAGGGGAAGAAGATGTTCCGCTATCTGATGTAACGTTTGAATTATATCGTGGAGAAAAGCTAGTATCCACGAAAAAGACAGATGCAACAGGAAATATCACATGGCAACAACTACCATTTGGTAATTATTGTTTGAAAGAGATTAAAACCCAGGAAGGTTATCAATTAGACCAAAAGATGCATTGCTTCTATTTAAAAGGAAAAGAAGAAAAAGAAATAGAATTGAAAAATGAACAATATAAGACTCATTTAGAAATTACCAAAGTAGGAGAGAAGATGATTGGAATCAATCAAGGAAAAGTGCAATATGAAACAATTCCTTTGGAAAATGTAGAATTTACTTTGTATGACAGCAATCATCGAGAATTATTGAAATTAAAGAGTGATAATCAGGGAAAAATAATCATACATCAACATCTGAAACCAGGTACTTATTATTTAAAAGAAACAAAAACTCCAGAAGGGTATCAACAAAATGTAGAACAATACCAATTTATCGTAACTGCTGATTATCAATTAGATTTACAATTTGATCCAATGATTAAAAATAAATGGAAGAAAGGAACAGTTATCTTAAATAAAAAAGATGAACAAGGATTACCATTAAGTGATACAACATTCGCATTGTATACGAAAGATGAAACACGACTCTATAAAAAGACAACAGATGGTAGTGGTACTATTCGTGTGGAAAATTTACCGAGTGGAAATTATTATTGGAAAGAAATCAAAGCAAAAAAAGGGTATCTTTTAAAAACAGAAGAGATACCGTTTACGATTCAGGAAAATGAACAAGTTGTGACATTACAAGTAACAAATCAATTAGAAAAATATCCAAATACAGAAAACTATATCGAAAAAACAAAGAAATGGATTATAGGAATTACAATCCTTGGTTGTGGGATTCTAATCTTTGGAATGGTGTTAGATAAGAGAAGATGAAATGGATAAAATATGTTGGAATTATCATATTAATAAGTGGAATCATCTATGCTTTTATATTTCATCACCAGGAAACTGAGAAAGAACAGAAAAAACAAGTAGAGATTCAATTGTATGAGCAAAATAAAATAAAAAATAGTGATATATTAGGAACAATTGAATTAGTACGCACACATAAAAAAAGTATTATTAAAAAAGGAAATATAGAAGAAATTATCGCTCAAAACCAAGTTGTTTCTTTAAATCAAACACTAGATGTCACAAGTACTATTTATTTAGCTGGACATAGTGTACCGTCGGTTTTCAATGATTTACATCAAAGTCAAATTGGTGATACCATTCTTCTTACCATTCAAAATAGACAATATCACTATTTGATTCAAGATAAGAAGCGAGTACGTACTGATGATTTTTCACCATTGATAAATCGAAAAGAGGAGAATTATCTCGTATTAATTACTTGTACTAATCATCCCCAAATTCGATTATTAGTGTTTGCTAAATTAACAGAAGATTGACAAATGCGATTGACGAATATGATGAAACAAGGTAAGATGAAAGTAAGATGATAGAGGTGTAATATGAAACATAAACAAGATGAAATTTTAATTCAATCATTACCAGGTTCTTTAGATAATGTCAATTTTATTGTAAACCACGATAAAAATAACATGAAACATTTTCACGAAATTTCTGGATTAATTAAAGAAATGATCTATGAACAAGCAACGGCAAAAGCAGTTGAAATTCCAAATAAGAATGGGTCTATTACTTATGTTTTTAAAGTCAATAAAGCGTCTCAAAAACAAAGTGGAGTCAGTCAAGTTAGAGTCGTATTGGGAAAAGATGCAGTTCGTAATTTAGAACTTGTGGAAAATGAAATGACGATGAAAGAAGTCATGGAATCTTATAGTGATACTGTTGTAAAATTAAAAAATGAACGTAAATTAGCAACTCTTGGAAAAGCTGTAAGAAATGTTATATTAGCAGGAGGAATCACTGGGGCAGCGTTATTTGGACTTGCTTATGCAACAGATGTAGAACAACCAAATGGATTTGATCAACTTGCTCCAGAAGTACAACAAGATATGCGTAATCGTGGATATGTAACAGATCATGGATATGATTTATTAAGTGATGAATTAAAAGAAAAAATATCGTTTGATGAATTTTATGGTATGTTTGGATATGATGTATTAAATGGTAATTTCGATATGGATCAAGTAGAGGAATATGCTGAATCGATGGGACATTCGAGATAAAGGCATATGCCTTTTTTCATTGTAATGGTATAATAAAAAGGAAAGAGGTGAGAAAATGAAATATTACATCAAAGGAAATTATCGTCGTAGTATTTTCTCATCGGAAAAAGGTTATGTCATAGGAATCTTTAAAGTACGTGAAACAAATGATGAAAGGTTAAAAGATTATGTCAATAAGACAATTACTTTTACAGGTTATTTTCACGAATTAAACGAAGACGATAATTATATATTTTATGGAGAAGGAATTGATCATCCGAAATATGGATTTCAATTTCAAGTAAGTGAATATGACAAAATTAAACCAGAAGATAAAGATGGAGTGATTGCTTTTTTATCCAGTGATTTATTTCCTGGAATTGGTGAGAAACAAGCAACATTAATTGTCGAAGTATTAGGAGAAAAAGCATTAGAAAAAATTTTAGAAGATTCTTCTTGTTTGTCGTTAGTACCCAAATTATCTACTAAAAAAGCAAAAAGAATTTACGATGTATTAGTCAAATACGAAGAGAGTCATAAGACCATTGTCTATTTAACGGAATTAGGTTTTTCTATGAAAGATGCTTTAAATATTTATAATACTTATAAATCGTATACGATTGAACATTTAGAACATAATATATATGAATTAATGGATGAAGTAGATGATATTTCATTTATTAAATTAGATGAAATAGCAAGAAAACAAGAGATAGATCCATTAGATGAGAGAAGAGTACGTGCTTGTATTTTATATACGATTCGTACTTTGACTTTCCAAACAGGTAATACATACTTTTTAAAAGAAGAAATCTATCAAGCCGTTTGTACTTATTTAAAAAATGAATTAGATGTAGATACATTTTCTACATTATTAAATGAATTAATCGACGATGAGAAAATATATCAAGAAAGTGAACGATATTACGAAGCTGAAATTTACCAAGCTGAAGTAGAAATTGCCGATAAAATTAGTTATTTATGTCATTTACCACAGTTAAAATACAAGAATTTAGATAAACTGATACAAACTTATGAGGAAAGTTGTGGTGTTACTTATAATGACAAACAAAATAAAGCTATCAAAGAAGCACTTACCAATCATTGTTTTATTATTACTGGAGGTCCAGGGACAGGAAAAACGACGATTATTAAAGCAATCATTGAATTATATCAAAAATTAAATGATTTGAATTATGATGAGTTAGAATCAGAAATTCGTCTTTTAGCGCCTACAGGACGTGCTAGTAAAAGAATGAGTGAAGCAACATTATTACCAGCTAGTACCATTCATCGCTTTTTAAAATGGAATAAAGAAACGAATGAATTTGGTGTCAATGCCTTTCATAAAGATCATGGTAAATTAATTATTGTCGATGAAGTGAGTATGATTGATATATCACTATTACATAGTTTGTTAGATGGTTTAGAAAACCATATTCAAATTATTTTTGTAGGGGATTATAATCAATTACCAAGTGTTGGCCCAGGACAAATTTTAAAAGATTTTATCGAAAGTGATATGATTCCAATGGTAGAGTTAGACCTACTTTATCGTCAGGATGAAAATTCTTATATTACAACACTTGCTCAAGAAATTAAAGATAATGATTTAAGTGATAATTATTTAAAAGAAAAAAGTGATTATGTTTTTTTACAGTGTTCTAGTTTATCACTACGTAAAAATTTAAAAGGAATTTGTAAACAAATATTAGAAAAAGGATATACAGAAAAACAAGTACAAGTAATGGCTCCCATGTATCGTGGTATGAATGGAATAGATAATTTAAATAAAGAGTTACAAGAAGTATTTAATCCTCCTGCTATCGATAAGCGAGAATTTACTTATGGAGATGTTATTTTTAGAGAACATGATAAAGTATTACAACTTGTAAATATGCCTGATGAGAATGTTTTTAATGGTGATATTGGGACGATTGAAAGAATTGTATTAGAATCAGAAAGTATATCTAAGAAAAAAGAAATATATATCGATTATGATGGATTATTAGTAAAATATTTACCAAAAGATTTTAATAGTATTAAGCATGGGTTTGTAATTACGATTCATAAATCACAGGGAAGTGAATTTCCTGTCGTGATTATGCCACTTAGTATGTCTTATCATCGTATGCTTTATCGTAAATTAGTGTATACAGGAATTACAAGAGCTAAAAAGAAATTGATATTATTAGGTGAACCACAAGCCTTTTTAGAAAGTATTAAAAATAATCAAGAACAAATTCGTAAAACAACTCTAAAAGAGCGTTTAAAACAAAAAATATAGGGAATAATAACAATGTATGTAAGAGATTACATACGGTCATATTTTTTAGCTAAGAGGGTGATTTTATGAAAAAGATGAGTCTTGCTATGTTAGTAACTGGTATGGCTGCTGGTGCTGGTGCCTATGCAGCATATCAAAAATATAACAAACCAATGATGAATAAAGTAGAAAAGGTAGTAAATAAGTCATTAAAAAAAGCAAATGATAAGTTAGAAGATATGATGTAACATAGTTCTTCCCTTCGGGGAAGAATTTTTTTGTAGAAACAATTCAAAAAATGTGTTATAATGAATTCAAGAATAGGGGTGGATTTATGAATTATCCTTCATGGGTGGCTTATCTAGTATCACCTGGTTTATTTATTTTTTTAATTGTTTTATTTGCTATTATTAGTGTCATTGTGTTACTATCACTCAAAAAATTAAAAGTAATTAAAGTAAAAGAAACGTATCGTAAGATTATTTTACCTGCTTGTGTTGTAACATTTCTATCCTATATAGTAGGTACATTAATCTTATTATTAACACAATTTTTAGCACGTTTTGATTGGATTAATACGAAGTTAGCAGAACCTCTAGTAACGAATCCATTTACTAATATTTATACATTTCTTTATACTTTATTAGCATTCGCTGTATCAACTGTATTGATTTATTACTTAAATAAATTAATTACAATGAAAGCAATTCGTCTTTCTAATGGAAAAGAATTTAAAATCGCACTTATTTTAACAATCTTTACAGCTCCATATTTATTCTTTATTCCATCAAATACAGTGAAAGTACAACCAAATGAAATAAAAGCAGAAGATGTACAAAAAATTGAATCTTATAAATCAATGGATTTATCAGATACAAATAAATTGAAAGAATTGATGAGTTTATTAGAGAGTGCAAATGCATATGAAGAAGTAAAAGCGGATACAACAAATAGTCCAAAAACAATTACAATTACTTATAAAGAAGGAATTGAAACACCAGATAATAGTGTCTTTGAAAAAGATAGTGCTATCTTATTAAATCTATTTTCAAATATTGAACGTGTAGAATTCATTCTAGGAGATGTCTATTACACATTTGACTATGGTGTAGTAAATACCATTCATCAAAACAAATTAAGAAATATGAAGGTTGAAGAATTACTTGAGTATTACGATATGTAAAGAAGTAATTCTTTTCTTTACAAAAACTTTAAAAAACGTTATAATGAACATGAGAATAGGGTGTGAAAAAAATGAAAAAAGGATTTACATTAGTAGAACTTTTAGGGGTCATTGTAGTCTTAGGAATCATTGCTTTGATATCATTACCACCTATTTTAAATCAATTAAATAGTTCAAAAGAGACAATTAATGAATCGACAGTCAAATTAATTTATAATGCTGGTTCTCTTTATTTAGATGAGAGACAGAATGATTATATTCGTACTCCAGGAAATGTATTTTGTGTGACATTACGTGAGTTAGTAGCTGATGGAAAATTAGAATCACCAGTGACCGATGCGACTACGGGAAAAGAAATTGATTTAGGTAAATATGTCAAATATACAGTCAACAATCATGGTGGTTTAAACTATGATAATCAATTATTTGATAGTTGTACACCACAAGTAAATTAGGTGATAATATGAAGAAAAATGGCTTTACATTAATCGAGTTATTAGCAACTCTTACCATTTTAGCAATCCTTGCTGTCATTGTCTTTCCAAATGTCTTTGGAGCAATCAGTCGTTCAAGAGAAAGTGCTTATGAACAACAAGTAGATAGTATTATCAATGCCTCTAGAAACTATTTTGCAGATCATGCGGAATTATTACCGGGAGATGGTTTAACTGCTAAAGTAACAGTAGGAGAGTTAAAGAATGGGAATTATATTGATAAGAAAATAGAAAATCCGAAAACAGGAGAAATATTTTCTGATAGTAGTTATGTTCAAGTAAAAAATACGAATGAAAATTATAAATATACATATCATGAATAAAGGTATTCAAGTTGAATACTTTTTTTAAATTATACTTGAAATTAAAAGGAATTATGGTATAATCTAATTAGTTTACAAAAAAAGCAAAGAAAAAGAAGTAGTAGTAACTCACCTTTTTTTAAGAGAATCTACGGTTGGTGGGAAGTAGATAAAAAAGCGTTATGAATTCGTCTTTGGAGCTGTATATAAGAAAATATATATCGGTGATGCGTTATAATCTATGAGGTAGCTTTTTGCTATAAATTAAGGTGGTACCACGTATTGTCACGTCCTTATCTAGGATGTGACTTTTTTCTTTGTAAAGAATAGGAGGAACAATATGATAGAAGAATTAAATACATTAAAACAAGAAATTGAAAGTAAAGTAAATCAAACAACCAGCACCAAAGAATTAAATGATATTCGTGTAGAATATCTAGGTAAAAAAGGACCAATTCAAAATCTTAGTAGCAAGATGGGTAGTTTATCTATCGAGGAGAAAAAAGAATTTGGACGTTCTTTAAATACTTTAAAGACAGAAGTAAATCATTTATTAGAAACGAAAAAACAAGAATTAGAACAAAAAGAATTAAATGAACGTTTAAAGAAAGAGACAATTGATATCACTCTTCCTAGTACAGAACTTACTGTAGGAGGAGTACATCCAATCACAAAAATTATTAACGAAGTAGAAGAACTATTCGTATCTATGGGATATGATGTTGTAGAAGGACCAGAAGTAGAGTTAGATTTATATAACTTTGAACTTTTAAATTTACCAAAGGGACATCCTGCTAGAGATAGTCAAGATAGTTTCTATATTACAGATGAAGTATTACTTCGTACCCAAACATCTCCAGTCCAAGCAAGAACGATGGAAACAAATAAAGAAAAGAAACCAATTCGTGTTATTTGTCCTGGTAAAACATATCGTAGAGATAATGACGATGCAACTCATTCACATCAATTCCACCAAATTGAAGGATTAGTAGTCGATGAGAATATATCTCTTGCTGATTTAAAAGGGACGTTAGAAATTCTTGCTAAAACAATGTTTGGAGAAGATCGTGAAATTCGTCTTCGTCCAAGTTTCTTCCCATTTACAGAACCATCTTTAGAAGTAGATGTATCATGTTTCAAATGTGGAGGAAAAGGTTGTCCTCTTTGTAAGGGAACAGGATGGATTGAAATACTAGGTAGTGGAATGGTACATCCAAATGTACTAAGAGATAATGGATATGATCCTGAAAAATATACTGGTTTCGCGTTTGGTATGGGACCAGAAAGAATTGCTATGTTAAAATACGGAATTACAGATATTCGTAGTTTCTATACCAATGATCTTCGATTCTTAAATGATTTCAACCGAGTAGAAGGAGGAGAATAAGATGCGTGTAAGTAAAAGTTTTTTAAATGACTATATCAAAGTAGATGACTTAGACTTCAATGAAGTAGCCAATAAAATGGTACTTGCTGGAAATGAATACGAAAGTGTTGAAAAAGTAAGTGAAGCTACTGGTATTGTCGTAGGTCATGTCTTAGAATGTGAAATGCATCCTGAAAGTAAGAAACTTCATATCTGTAAAGTAGACTTAGGAGATGAAGTGGTACAAATTTTATGTGGTGCTCCAAACATGAGACAAGGAATTAAAGTACCAGTTGCCAAAATAGGAGCAAAATTACCAAATGGAATCGAAATTAAAAAAGCAAAATTAGCTGGTATGGATTCTTTTGGAATGTGTTGTGCTTTAGAAGAATTAGGAATTGAATCAAAATATATTAGTGAAGAAGAAAAACAAGGAATTCATGTTCTTCCTGATGATGCTCCAGTTGGAGAAGATGCGATTCATTATATGGGATATGATGATGAAGTCATCGATTTTGAATTAACTGCTAACCGTGGTGATCTACTAAGTATTTTAGGTATGGCTCATGAAGTAGGAGCAATTTATAACCGTCCTGTAACATATCCAGAAAATACACCTGATGTATTAAATGAGAATGTAAATGATTGCATGACGATTGATGTTCAAACTGAAAACTGTCCAATTTACTTAGGTAAAATTGTCAAAGATGTTGTGATTAAAGATAGTCCAGAATGGATGAAAGAACGTCTTATGGCCAGTGGTATTCGTTCTATTAACAATGTTGTAGATATTAGTAACTATGTCATGTTAGAGTATGGTCAACCACTTCATTTCTTTGATAAAGATCGTCTTGGAGATAAAGTTATTGTTCGTATGGCTAACGAAGATGAAACATTAAAAACATTAGATGGTCAAGAAAGAACACTAAAGACAGGCGATATCGTAATTGCCAATGAAAATGAAGCAGTAGCTTTAGCTGGTGTTATGGGAGGACTTTCTACAGAAGTAGAAATGGATACAAAAAATATCTTTATCGAAGCTGCAATCTTTGAACCAATTCATATCCGTTATACTGCAAAAACAATCTTACGTAGTGAAGCATCTAGTAGATATGAAAAAGGAATCGATCCAAATAGATGTAAAGAAGCATTAAATAGAGCTTGTTATTTACTAGAAAAATATGCCGGTGGAAAAGTATATGATGGAATCTTAACACACGATACAACAAGTAAAGAAGACAAAGAAATCGATATTACATTAGAAAAGATTAATGCTGTACTCGGTATGACATTAACGAAAGAAAATGTCATTGATGTATTTACTCGTTTAGGATTCAAAGTACAAGAAGAAAATAAAACATTCAAAGTATTTGTACCTACTAGAAGATTAGATGTAAATATTAAAGAAGATTTAATTGAAGAAGTAGGTAGAATCTATGGTTATGAACATGTTGTAGGAAAACTACCTGTATTAGAATCAAAAGAGGGGAGTTATTCTAAAAAAGAATTATTAACAAAAGAATTACGTCATCGTTTACAAGGTTTAGGATTAACAGAAGTAATTACATATTCACTTGTTAGAAAAGAAGATGCCAATAAATATACAAACTATCAAAATGAAGATATTATCTTATTAGATCCACTCACAGAAGATAGAAAACATTTACGTAAGAGTTTAATTTCTTCTTTATTAAATGTATGGGAATATAACATCAGTAGAAATCAGAAAAATGTTGCAATCTATGAATCAGGAAATATCTACTATAAAGAAAATGAAGAATATGTAGAAAAACCAATGATTTCAGGATTATTATATGGAATTGGAACAAACAATTTATGGCAACAAGAAAAAATCGTAGTAGATTTCTATTATGTAAAAGGTATCATTGAAAATATTATGAAATACTTAGGATTAAATAATCGTTATTCATTTGATACAAACAATTTACCAAAAGAATTCCATCCAGGAAGAAGTTGTGCATTATTAATCGATCGTGAAGTGGTCGGATACTTTGGTCAAGTGCATCCTACAGAATGTAAAAAAGAAGTATATGTATTTGAATTAGATCTATTAAAGATTATGTCTCATAAAGTACGTATGGTAAAATACAAAGAAGTATCTAAATATCCAGCTATTCATAAAGATGTCGCATTCATTGTAGACAAACAAGTAACTTCTAAAGCAATTATGGATATTTTAAAACATACAGGTGGACGTATGGTAACAAATATTGATGTATTCGATGTATATACTGGAGAAAACGTAGGCGAAAATGAAAAATCAATCGCATATTCCATTACATTTGAAGATGCTACAAAAACATTAACTGATGAAGAAGTTATGAAAGTATTTAATAAAATGATTGATGAAGTAGAATCTAAATTAAATGCTAGAGTAAGAGATAAGTAAAAAGAAAAAGACAGCCATTATTTGGATGTCTTTTTTTCTTCGATAAATTCTTTATAATAGTTTTCCATAAAAGTATCATGTGCTTTTTTCTCTAATTGTAGAGAAAAGTTTTTGAATTTGAAATTTGGTTCTTTAGAAAGAATGATTTTTTTTACAAAGTATTTTAATAATTCTGGATTACGAATTAATAATGGACCAATTAAATAGGTTCCATAAAATTCATATTCGTGAATTCCTTCTTTCTTAGAATTTGGATAAGATCCTGTTCCTTTTAAAACATGGAATAGGGGATTCTTATTTTCTCTCATGACACTGTTTTGGTTCTGAAAACCTAGAATAGGTTCTTTTACTAAATCGCATTGGAATAATGCTTCATCGGCAATACGGAAATTTTCTTGTTTTGCAAAATAAGGGAATATATTTAAAGCCTTTATTTTTTTCTTATCGGTTGTTAAAATATATCTTCCAAATAATTCGATTGCATTTCCTGTAATTAAAAATAATTTATTTTGGTGAATTGCTGTCTCAATT
>ULVL01066608.1_pt1 | contig 12107 bp, 10 predicted proteins | sample 1959381 | NCBI WGS metagenome assembly ULVL01 (sample SAMEA4835785, study PRJEB28245) | human gut metagenome | biome: gut microbiome; material: fecal sample | place: Denmark | collected 2008
TGACAGATGACAGCAACTTACCAAATATATTCTTCTGTGTAGCGTTGGTAAGTTGGTTCTTCTTTTATCCCTTTATTGCGGAATAGTTGTCTGATGTAGGCTTGGTCTTTAGGCATAAGCCCCCGTTCTCCACGATAGAATCGATAATATCCCGTTTTTCCATAGTGCCCGACCATTTGTATTCTGATACTGACCGCATCTTCATAAGGGATTCTGTCAAGCAACCGTTTTAGTCCCCATGCCACATGAACTTTGACAGCAGTCTTGAAACATTCGCACTGATTCCCATCCGCAGGATAACGTGCCGGATTAACAATGGAGATATAAAGATAGTCGGCTATTTTATCTTGCGTAACTACGTGGCGCAAGCATTTTGAGGCTTGTGGACATTGGTCGTTGAAACACCGGGAGAAATTGTAGGGGACAGACGGGCTGTCGGATTCTTCTTTCATCTTGTAGGGTTTATTTTATTTGTGAGATACTGTTGTAAATACGTTAATATACGGAAAAATATTCTTCACAAAAGTAGGGCTTTATTTTGGGAATGGGAAGTGTTTGGACAAATATTATTATGCACTGAGGGCTTTTTTAAAGTCATAGCAACCTTAAATTATAACCATTAATTGGATATTGGAAATAAAGTTAGATGTGTAACAGGGAATAAAGGAGTAGGAAGATAGATTTGTTTTGCTCAAAACAGTGAATATTTAGTGTTTTGTGTCAATTTCCGAGATAAAATTGTTAATTTTGCATGTATTAGAAATAACATCAATGGAGCCTTTTAATCCTATGTACCGGAGTTTTGGGTGAGGAAATTCAAAACTAATAATAATGATTGGAGTGCTTGTCTAATAATAAAACGATGATAGTAGTCAATGGCATAAATATAGAAGTTGAACGTAAAATGATTAAGCATATTCATCTTTCGGTTTATCCGCCGGATGGACGGATTCATATCAGTGCTCCTGCATCTGTTGGAGACGATCAACTTCGTTTGTTTGTTCTTTCCAAGTGGGTTTGGCTAATGGAAAAACAGGAAGAAGCCACACAGCATAATATTCAGCCTAAGAGAGAGTATGTAAGTGGGGAAGCGCACTATTATAAAGGGCAGTTGTTTCGGCTTAGAGTAGATATCTGTCAAAATGAGCAACAAAGAGTACTCATTGAGGGCGATTATCTTGTTGTAAAGTGTAAAAGACGTGAGAATGCTGAAACTCTTTTAACTGAGTGGTATCGGATTCGATTAAAAGAGATAATCCCACCTTTGCTGAGTAGATGGTGCAAAAGAATAGGGACGGAGATTCCGTTTTATGAAATATTACAAATGAACAAGCGTTGGGGAAGTTGTAACCCGAAAGCAAAACATATTGTATTCAATTTGGAGTTAGCGAAGAAACCTATTGAGTGCATTGAATATATTGTGGCGCATGAAGTAATTCACCTATTGGAACGCACGCACACAGATCGTTTTTTCCGTTTGTTGGATACTTATCTTCCAAAATGGGAGAAACTAAAAGATGAATTGAATGAATATCCTGTTAGTATTGAATAACAATTTACAATTATGGACAATTACACATCACCTAAAGAGCGCGAATACCAAAACGAAATAGTTAATTGTTTCGTGAAGAATTGCATTATAATTATTTAGGCAAATTGCAATATGGTAAGAATCGACAGGCAATGGATAATGGAGTTAAAAATTCGCCTGTTATTGAATCGGAACTTCGTAGTTTCCTTTCTCGTGAAGGAAGCAGTTATACTGATTTTCAAATAGAAGAAGCGATTCGCTTGGTTAAGGATGCGGCGAGACTTCCGGATAAGAAGGTCGGGATATTAGCTGATACTAATAATGCTTTCTATGAAATATTGATCAGCCATTTAGCTATACAGCCTGATAGTGAGAAACCGCACGAGAATGTTTATCTGTTTGATTTCGATAATCCATTAGCTAATAATTTTGCCATAGCTGAAGAAGTTAGCTTTATAGATCCGCTAACCGGCAGTCATAGTCGTCCGGATATTGTTTTATATGTTAATGGTATAGCATTAGGGGTAATTGAGCTGAAAAGGAGTACGGTCACTCTTGAAGAAGGTATAAAGCAAAATCTTAGCAATGAGATAGATTTAATTCCTTCATTTTTTACTACCGTTCAATTTACCATAGCAGCTAGTCATATGAATGGATTTAAGTATGGTACAATTCTTACTCCACAAAAATTTTGGTGTAAATGGAAACGGGATGACCACAAAATAGGTGAGTCATTGACGGACAAGGAATCTTTTTCTGAGTTTTTTCGAAAAGAGGTGTTTTTTGATTTGTTCCGTTATGGCGTTATTAATGACGGTGGTACAAAGAAAGTTATGCGTCCTCACCAGTATCATGCATTACAGGCTGCTATTCCAAGATTGAAAGAGAAAGATAGTGGTGTAATCTGGCATAGTCAAGGTTCAGGAAAAAGTCTTACTATGGTTTGGCTTGCTAAATATATTCGTCGTACTTTTAGCGATCCGCGTGTATTGATTGTCACTGACCGTACTGAGCTTGATATGCAGATCAATAATACATTTCTGGGTGCAAGTGAGAGTATTCATCAGGCAAAAACATCCGATGATTTACTGGATACTTTGCAGAATGGAAGTGAGTGGTTGGTTTGCTCGCTTATTCATAAGTTTGGTCGTCACATCGATCCTGATACTGGTAAAGAGATTATAGGAGATGATGATGCTCCTATTCCATTGGAAAAGTATCTTCAAGAACTGCAAAACATTTTAAACTCCAGGTATCCCAATGGATTTAAAGCTAAAGGGATGCATAAATTCGTTTTTGTTGATGAATGTCATCGTACACAAGGTGGACGTTTACATGAAGCGATGCGTGCTATTATGGGCGATGATGTAATGTTTATTGGTTTTACAGGTACTCCGTTACTTAGTGCAGACAAGAAACGCGGTGGTTATAATCAGTATAAGAAAGAAAAGAATGTTTCTGAACGTCGTTTTGGCGTTTTTATCCATAAATATTTGCACAAAGAAGCGGTAGACGACCATGTTATTCTAGATCTTCAGTATGAAGCTAGAGATGTGGATCAAGTAGTTTCAAACAAACAGAAGTTAGATGCCAAACTTGATGAATTGTTACGGGGAGTAGCTGAAGAACATCAGCGAAGCATCAAAAATCGTTGGGCTACTTTAGAGAAGGTTTATTCGAGTGCAGAACGTATTGAGCGTATTGCTAATTCTATACTTGATGATATGAGTATTTATCCGCTTAATCAGGATTGGTGTAATGCTATTTTGGTAGCGGGAAGTATTTATTCTGCATACAAATATTATAAATATTTTCAGCAAACATCTGGGAATCATCTTCTCAGAGATAGATGTGCAGTGGTGACAAGCTACATTCCTACTGACAAAGATAAACGGAAAGTTGAAGATGGCGAACCGGAAACTCAGCAAGAGTCTCAGTTTAAAAATGAAATGGCTACCCAGTCTTATAAGGATGCGGGGGTGCAAAATGCTGAACAGTATGAGGCTTGGGCAAAGCGGTTATTCACCAAGCAACCTTCTCGAATGAAATTACTGATTGTTGTGGATAAACTGCTTACTGGATTTGATGCTCCGTCAGCAACCTATCTTTATATTGATAGGGATATGCGTGACCATAACTTATTTCAGGCCATTTGTCGCGTGAACCGTTTGGGTACAAATTTGAAGAGAGTGATTGATGATCCTGATTCGGAAACTATATTTACTCATAAAGATTTCGGGTTGATTGTTGATTTTAAGCATCTCTTTAATAACATCCAGAATGCTATTACCAATTTCAATGATGAAAAGGGAGGACTTGCGGGATATGATGCGGTTGATATTGAAGGATTGTTGGAGGATGCTATTTCAAGAAACAAGAAGCGTCTTGAAAATGCCGAAAGTGCTTATGATGCGATAAAAAGCGAATGGGAACGTTTGGGTATTCATACGGCTGAACAGGTGGTGGAGTACTTTCTGACAGACTATGAAAATAATCCTGCTAAAGAGCGGCGTTTGGCTTTTTATAAGATTACACAGGCTTTTGTTGTTGCTTACTCGAATATTTCAGATTATGTCTTACGTGCAGGATATACAGAGCAAGAAGCTGGATGCTTTCATAAAAAAGCAGGTGAGGCTTCTTCCCTTCATCTGCGAGTGAAACAGGCGGCTGAAGAAGATTTTGATGTTAAAATGCGCGATCCGCAAATGCGTAATTTGCTCGACCGGTTTATTCGTGCTGATGAGGCTGAAACCATTATACCTGCAACAGCCGATTTTTCATTTCTTGATTTGTTGACGGCTGACAGTAATACTGATGAAGCAGTAGCGGAAGCAGAGAGACAGGCGGGAAGTACAAGAGCAGCAGCCGAAAAGATTGCGGCTAAAGACCGTAGTGTAATCAATGATTGGAATAATAGAGACAGGGCGTTAAGTGAATCATTTGCACAGCGTCTTCAGGAAATTATTGACGAAATGAAACTGAATACAGTAGTAACTACTGAAATTGTCAGGAGACTCATTGAATTGCTGAAATCTATGCGGCAAGGGGCAAAAGCTCCTGAAGGATTAGAATCTGCTGTTGCTTCCGCATTATGGAATAACCGAAAAGAATGGACTTCATTGACGGATGAAGCTGAAATAATAGAATTAATCAAGAAAATAGATGAATTTTTCAAAACTAAAGTCTTTGCCGGGTGGAAAGATACTGCAAAGCCTGCTGGGTTTAAGTGTATAAAAGGGCTTGAAAAATTGATAGGAGATGCTGCCGATATAGAGCAGATTTTCATCATCCATCATATAGCGGCGAATAATATAAACAATTAAGATTAAAGAAATAAATGGCGATTAAGAAATCTCAAATATACAGCACTTTATGGAGTAGCTGTGATGTACTCCGTGGTTCTATGGATGCTAGTCAGTACAAGGATTATGTATTGATGATGCTTTTTGTAAAATACTTGAGTGATAAAGGTAATGATGAAAACAGTTTGTTTACGATCCCATCAGGCTGTCGGTTTTCTGACTTTGTGGCATTGAAAGGGCATGATGGCATTGGTGAGGCTATTAATAAGAAGTTGGAAGCTATCAAATCCGAGAACTCTATATTCTTAAGCAAACTGGCATTACCTAATTTTAATGATCCGGCAAAGTTTGGCAAAGCAAAAGACATGACTGATACTTTGTCAAAGCTAATCGCTGTTTTCGAAACGGATGCATTGGATTTTAGTAAAAACCGTTCTGCCGATGATGATATTTTGGGGGATGCTTATGAATATCTGATGAAGAATTTTGCAGCTCAGAGTGGTAAAAGTAAGGGGCAATTCTATACGCCTGCCGAGGTCAGCCGTACGATGGCAAAAATGCTTCATTTAAATGAATTTACATCTCCATCAACAACTATTTATGACCCTACCTGTGGATCGGGCTCGTTACTACTTCGGGCTATTAGCGAAACACCAAACGGTGCAACTCCGTTTGGACAGGAAAAAGATAATGCTACGGCATCACTAGCCATATTAAATATGCTTCTTCACGGAGTAGATACAGCTACTATTGAGCAGGCTGACACCATTAACAGTCCTCAATTCTTAGCAGGAGGTACACTAGAAACATTTGATATTTGTATAGCCAATCCGCCTTTTTCTACGAAGGACTGGTTGGGAGCTGTTGGTGAAGATGATATTTATCATCGTTGGAATAAGGATATGTGTCCGCCTGCCAAATGTGGAGACTATGCTTTTCTTCTCCATCTTATTGCCTCTATGAAACCGGGGACAGGACGAGGGGCTTGTATTTTACCTCATGGGGTTTTATTTCGTGGAAACGCTGAGTATGCGATTCGTCGTCATATTGTGGATAGTGGTTACATAGAAGGTATTGTGGGATTACCTGCTAATATATTCTTTGGAACAGGTATCCCTGCTTGTATTCTGATTATCAATAAAAAGGGAGCTGCAAATCGTGAAGGTATTTTCTTTATTGATGCTAAAGATGGCTTTGTTAAAGATGGTGCAAAAAATCGTTTACGTGAGCAGGATATCAAGCGGATAGTTGATACTTGGGAGAATCGCCAAGATGTGTTACATTATGCACGTTTTGTAAGGATGGAAAGATTATTGAGAAGAATGATTATAATCTCAATATTCCCCGATATATAACAGCCCGTGATACGGAAATACAGCAAGATATTGATGCTCATTTACATGGTGGTTTACCTAAGCACGACATTGACCAAATGGAAGTGTATTGGAAAGCTTGTCCTTCACTTCGTGATGCATTATTCATGCCGTTGTCTGGTAGGGAAGGGTATTTTTCTTTAAAACCGAAAAAAGAGGATGTAGCTTCATTTATTGCGACAGAAAACAGTTTTGTACATCAGCAATCTTATTTTGAGCAATCCATTACCGATTGGTCGAATGAGGTGCGACCTAGTATGTTGAATTTGGGAATTGATATAAATCCTAAAGAAATGATTGAAAAGTGGGCTCAAACTTTACAGGATGCTATGCAGAAGGATAAGAGTTTGGTAGATGCCTACGATGCTTATCAGCAATTGATGACTTACTGGAATGACACATTGCAAGATGATTGTTATATGATTTCGCGTGACGGTTGGAAACTTACTCTTTTAAAAGGAGATAAAAAGAACTCTACCTACGAGGATATGTCATGTGACCTTTTGCCTGTAAATATTGTACTTCAAGAGTTTTTTAGTGCTGAGATTGACACAATTTCAACTCTGTTGGCTACTAGTGAAACTTATGTTTCGCAATTGCAGGAGTTGTTGGATAAAGCAAAAGAAGAAATAGGTGAAGAAGATGAAGAGGAACTGAAACGGATTATTGATGAGGTTAAAAAGACATCGGAATATAAGGCTATCGACAAAAAAAAGAAAGAAGTTGATAAAGAAATAAAAGAAAAGAAGCAGGCACTAACGGTTCTTGTTGAGGGTAAGTACGTTACTTTTACGGAAGAAGAAATAAAACTGTTGGTGGTTGATAAGAAATGGTTGGCTACTATTTCTTTAATGATTCATAGTGAAATGCAACAGATAACTCAGCAGCTAACTTTGAAAGTTATTTCTGTTGCTGAACGTTATGAACAAACATTAGATGATATCGATAAAGAGGTGAGAGAGTATGAAAGTAGGGTGAAAAATCATCTGAAAGTAATGGGGTTTGAACTTTAATTCAATAAAGATAATGATTGAAACAAGGTTTAAGAAGATGGATATTGGAGAGATTCCAAAGGATTGGGAGATTGATATTATTGGAAATTTGTGTAAAACGGCATCAGGTGGTACTCCCTCACGCTCAAATCTTTCATTTTATAATGGCGATATAAAATGGTTTACTACGGGAGAATTGAATGATGGCTATTTGTATGATTCAATCGAACATATAAATAAGGAAGCTTTAAATAATTCTTCTGCTAAATTATTTGATACAGGAACTGTGTTGATGGCTATGTATGGGGCAACAATAGGAAAGTTGGGAGTTTTAACTCAAGCTGCAACAACAAATCAGGCTTGTTGTGCTTTTGAACATTCTAGTATTTTGTCTTTGTATTTATTTTATTATTTGCTTTTTAAGAGAAAGGCAATTATAGAATTAGGGTGTGGAGCAGGGCAACCTAATATAAGTCAAGATATAATAAAATCTATATTATTATTTTATCCCTCAAATAAAGAGGAACAACAACGAATAGTTACATGCCTAAATGATATAGATACATTACTATCTATTTTAGATAAGAAAATAGAAAAGAAAAATCTTATTAAACAAGGAGCTTTACAACAACTCCTTACCGGTGAAAAAAGGCTTGAAGGGTTTAATAAACCATGGATAGAAAAAAGGTTAGGAGATATGTCCACGATGAATAGTGGGGGGACACCATCATCTAAAGTTCAGGCATTTTATAATGGAGGTATTCCATTTCTTTCTATAAGTGATATGACAGCCCAAGGAAAGTATATTTATTCAACAGAGAAAAAAATATCTGAATTAGGTCTTATAAATAGCTCTGCAAGAATTGTTAATAAAGGAACGATTTTATATGCTATGTATGCATCGTTAGGTAAATGTTCTATATCAGCAATAAAAATGGCTATTAGTCAAGCTGTATTAGGAATAAATGTAAATACTGCAATATTAGATAATGTTTTTTTGTATTATTATTTATCCTTTATTGAAAATAAAGTCGTTGCTATGGGGCAAACTGGAACACAATCTAATTTAAGTAAGGAATTGGTTCAGAATTTTGTATTAAAAATACCTGTAGATTTAACAGAGCAAATTGCTATCGCTACCATTCTTTCCGATATGGATGCAGAAATTGAAGCCCTAGAGACGAAACGATCCAAATATGAACAAGTGAAGCAAGGTATGATGCAACAATTACTTACCGGAAAGATACGTTTAATTGATTAATTATTGAAATTCAATTATGATACAAGAAGAAAATAAAGGCATAGTCTATTTATTAACAAATGAATGCATGCCCGGTATTGTAAAAATTGGTATGACGAGCCGAGCAGATATGGATAATAGGTTGAAAGAGCTTTATACAACAGGAGTACCTCAACCGTTTGAGTGTGTTTATGCTTGTAAAGTAGATTGCTTTAAAGAATTGGAACAAGCTCTACATGAAGCTTTTGAACCTCAACGTATCAATCCTAATCGTGAGTTTTTTCGAATAAAGCCATCGCAAGCGATTGGTATACTTAAGCTTTTCAACAGAGGTAATATCACAGCTGAAGTCGTTAAGGAAATGGAAAATGACATATCTGAAGAAGAACAAAACAATCAACGGAAAAAACGCTGTGCTTTAAATTTCTTTGAAATGGGTTTAAAGGAAGGTGATACTTTAGTATATCTCCATGATGATAGATATACTTGTATCGTAGCATCTGCCCGTAGAGTAATATTTGAAGGTAAAGAAACTTCTCTTACGGCTATTACCCATAAATTGATGGATTGTAAATATGCGCCTCAGCCGACAGGACATTGGACATATGAAGGCCGAAATTTAGCTGACTTATATGAAGATTGGCAAGAAAGATTGGCTAAAGAATCTGACGACGAGACTGAGTAATAATTGGGTTCTGTATCAATGTTATTATATCCAGCAGTAAGCGACAGTAATAAATCACGGCACAAATAAAATTGAGTTATGGCTAGAGAAAAAATCACATCAAAAGTTCCATTCATGGGGGAAGGTATTAAGATAAATGCTGGACTCAACCAACTTGGTATGCGTAGTATTGGCGAGCAATTATTTAACAAATTGTTACCTGGACTCAATAATGTATCTTCGAGAATTAGGTATTATAGTTTTTATTGTTGGCTGTTCAATCGCTTCTATGAAGGAATAGAAGAAGCTAAAGTTTCAGATTTTCAGTTTTATTATAAGAAAGCAGAATATCTTTTAGCATTAATAAATTCTGATAAGACGGGAATACCAGGAAGTACATATGCCATTAAACAAAAAGCAGTACCACAAAACGAATATGTGCTTGATGCTGGTGTGAATGGTGATTAGGAAAATAAGAAATATTGGAAAAATCCGGGCGGTGTTTTTACTCAGTACTATGTTCGCTCACTGCTTGATATAGGGATCATTGGTTCTATTAAAGATACTAATGATATGCCTACTTTATTGTATAAACCAATGAATGTAGGAATTGATTTAGCCGAATCGTTCGAAGAATCTGTAACGAAGGATAAGGCAGATAAGTTTTTATATATTGTTCAGTCTGGACTGGTTAAACAGTCTGAACTTAATGAGTTTTCTGTTGTCTTTGACATGCGTTCGTTTCCAGAGAATAGTATAGAAAGAAGTTTATTAGTGGAACTGTTACTTGATGTTGATTATCCAACCAAGGAATTTTCTGATAGAAACCGTCAAAGGACTATTTTTTATTTGTTAGAATATGCGGATGCAGTAGTAACTCCAATAAGGGATTTGGATTTTGTATCTTATATGTATAGTCGTTTCCATAATTCGACTGTGCGGGACAACACACTATGGGGATGGTATGCTTATTTTAAACACTTATGGTATAACGAAGAAATAATCTAGTTGTATTTTATTAAAAATAAAATCATTATTACTTTTAATTCTAGATAAGTTACTCTATCTTTGTAAGGTAGCACAAACAAAAGTGTAACCTTATATGAATCAAGACCATTGTTTAGTAGAACAGTTTGAAATGATATTTAGAGCTCATTTCTCTTCAGTGAAGTTTTTTATCAATATGTTTCTTAAATCGGAAGCAGATGCGGAAGATTTGGCTCAAGATGTATTTACCAAATTATGGACTAATTTTGAGACGTGGCAAAATAATGATGGAAAAGAAGGGTATATATACGCTATGGCAAAAAATGTAGCATTTGATTTTATCAAGCACAAAAGACTGGAAAATGATTATCGGGAGGAACAAATAAAGAAAAGTACAATTAAGGATTTGTTAGGCTTCTCAGATCCGTTAAATTCGCTTTATTATAAAGAAATACAACTAATAATAAGAATGGCTCTTGAAAACTTTCCTGAACGTCGCAGAAGGATTTTTGAGATGAGCCGTTTCAATAATATGAGCAATCAGGAGATTGCATTATCCTTACATCTTTCTGTTCGTACAATAGAGCATCAGATATATTTGTCGCTTCAAGTTTTAAAGAGAATCATTTTAATTTTATTTTTCCTGTATTTTCTTTAAGTAGCTGGAATGTTTCAATCGTTATATATGAAATTTCAAAATCTAATATAATGATAACATGAAGAATTATTTTCAGAAAATATTATCCCTTTTTGCCCGACATAATTATTCGGAACAAACAAATCAAATGTTTTACAGGTGGTTGGTTGATAATGAATATGAAAAAGAAAAGGATGAAGCATTACAGGAGCTTTATCTAGAAGCAAGAAAAAAAGGAAAAGTATTCGACCTGGAGAAATCACTGGAACGTTGGAAGTTAGATAACAATCTTACACATGTTCAACCTCAGCAAAAGTCCGATAAAAAACTGTTTATGCGATTGTGGCAATCGGTAGCTGTTATATTATTAATAGTATCTATATCTTTAGGATATCTGCTTTGTAAGGCAGAAAAAGACGATTCAGGAATAACTCAGCAATGCATATCGGGCACTCAGATGAAGACCTTTTTTTTGCCTGACGGAAGTCGGGTAAGCATGAATTCGAGGAGTATGTTATTATATCCCGAACAATTTACAGGAAAGTACCGTAGTGTTTTTCTAATTGGCGAAGCTAATTTTAAAGTAAAAGCTAATAAAAACAAACCGTTTATTGTCAAAACCAATGATTTTCAAATAACAGCTTTGGGAACCGAGTTTAATGTATCCGCATATACTGAAGATAATAATGTTTTTACAACTCTAATAACAGGGAGTGTTCTTGTGGAATTTGACGACTTGGGCAAAAAGAAATTACTTAAGCCAAATGAACAATTGGTGTATAATAGGAAGAGCCGTCAAGATACTCTGACTTATCCTGATATGAAAGATGTGACAGCATGGCAAAAAGGTGAGTTGGTATTTAATCGAAAGACTATAACGGAGATTATAACGATATTGGAACGTAAGTACGATTGTAAGTTCTTTTATAATCAGCATAGCTTAAAGAATGATCGTTATAGTTTCAGGTTTAAAGATAATCCACCTTTGTCTGAAGTTATGGATGTTATTGTTGATGTAGCAGGAGATTTGTGTTTTAAGATAGAACATGATAAATGCTATATTATGCAGAAATAATTTTGATATTAGAAAGTTAAAGCGGTGGAAGGTATGTCGAATAACTAAAACGGAGAAAGGAGGAATTATTAAACTTTTAGAACGAATTACCTAAGTGAAATAGTAACCATATAAAAAGTAATACTATATGAAAAATTTGAAATACTTCTTGTTACTCGTTGTAGCAATGGTGACAGGAACTTTGATCACAAGTTGTAGTAATGATGATTACATGGCAGAGACACAACAACAAGGGATTTCGCCAGCTACTCGCAGCGTCAGCGACAAGATGCCGAAGTTGACTACTTATATTGAAACTAATGATGT
>ULVL01042045.1_pt1 | contig 12092 bp, 6 predicted proteins | sample 1959381 | NCBI WGS metagenome assembly ULVL01 (sample SAMEA4835785, study PRJEB28245) | human gut metagenome | biome: gut microbiome; material: fecal sample | place: Denmark | collected 2008
TAGCGCAAGCAGGAATAAAGATAAGTTTGACGGAAGTATTTCGATCGGGTTTGTTTTTTATTCCTATTTTATCAATGTAAGTCGAAAAAAGTAATCTCGTTATGCCTCATTTATTGTTGAAAGAGTTTGAGAAAGGGTCGAAAAATTCTCTTATAAAGAAGAGAATTATTACTCATTATATTCAGAATGGTTGTTCTACGATTACAGAGCTGTCCAAAGAATTGGATTTGAGTGTGCCTACTGTTACGAAATTTATCGATGAGATGTGCGGTAATGGCTACTTGAATGTCTATGGGAAGTTGGAAACGAATGGGGGAAGGCATCCCAATTTATATGGGTTGAATCCAGAGTCGGGGTATTTTATCGGTGTAGATATTAAGCATTCCAGCTTGCATATCGGCGTTGTGAATTTCAGAGGCGACTTGATCGATAAGAAATTAGATGTGCCGTTTAAGAATGCCAATACCAAAGAGAGCTTGGATGCATTAGCCGGTATCATACAGAAGTTTATTAAAACTCTCTCGATTAATAGCGAGAAAATTTTGAATATAAATATCAATATATCGGGGCGGGTAAATCCTGCTTCGGGATATAGTTATAGTATTTTTAATTTCGAAGAGAGGCCTTTGGCGGAGGTTCTTCGGGAAAAGCTGGGGTATAATGTGACTATCGAGAACGATACTCGTGCCATGACCTATGGAGAGTACTTGCAAGGAAATGTGCATGGCGAGAAAAACATTATATTCGTGAATGTGAGCTGGGGACTGGGGATAGGCATTATTGTCGATGGCAGAATATATACGGGGAAATCGGGTTTCGCCGGTGAGTTCGGTCATGTCGTTAGTTACGATAATGAAGTATTGTGCCATTGTGGAAAAAAGGGCTGTCTCGAAACCGAGGCTTCCGGTTCGGCTTTAATTAGGAAATTGATGGAGCGGGAGGCGAACGGAGAAATATCTTTGTTGTCTTCCCGAATAAGAGAGAAGAATGCCCTTACATTAAAAGATGTGATTGCCGCAACGGAAAAAGATGATGTGATGTGCATCGATTTGATTGAAGACATAGGTAATAATTTGGGAAAACATATTGCCGGTTTGATTAATATCCTTAACCCGGAGTTAGTAATTATAGGAGGGGCTTTGTCTCTTACCGGGGATTATATTTTGCAACCGATTAAGACGGCGGTGCGAAAATATTCCCTCAATTTGGTCAATCGGGATACGACGATTGTGATTTCTAAACTTGGCGATAATGCCGGTTTGATAGGTTCTTGTCTAATATCGAGAAGTCGAATGTTCGAAGAATAAGTATATATAATAAAAAAATTTATTTATTCTGTGGTATATAAATAAAAATATACTATATTTGCAGGTGTAATAATTAAGTAATTAACATTTTAGCTTAACTATTGCATAAAATACAGTATATTTTTAGATATATCATGAATAACAGGAGAGATTTTCTTAAAAAAGTCGCACTTGCTGGAACCTCGGCGGTAATAGGTTCTCAAATAGAAGCATTGGGTAGTAATGGTGTGTCTTCGTCGTTTTCTGGAACCTCGGAGGGCGGTGGACTTATTGTCCCTAAATCTAATGGGTTGAAAATCACAGGGACGTTTCTCGACGAAATATCTCACGATATTCCACATCAGAATTGGGGTGAGAAAGAATGGGATCGGGACTTCCGGTATATGAAAGCCATCGGAATCGATACGGTCATACTTATTCGTTCGGGATATAAAAAATTTATTACTTATCCGTCTAAGTATTTGTTGAGCAAAGGTTGTTATATGCCGTCGGTCGATTTGGTCGATATGTTTCTTCGGCTGGCCGAGAAATATGGTATGAAATTTTGGTTCGGTTTGTACGATTCCGGTAAGTTTTGGGAAACCCGGGATATGACTTACGAGATCGAACATAATAAATATGTGATTGATGAGGTTTGGAAGAATTACGGGAAGTACAAAAGTTTCGGAGGCTGGTATATAAGCGGGGAAATCAGTCGCCAGACCAAAGGGGCAATCGATGCTTTCCGTGCTATGGGGAAACAATGCAAAGACGTTTCGGGAGGGTTGCCTACGTTCATATCGCCGTGGATCGACGGTAAAAAGGCGGTTCAGGCTTCGAGCGGGCGATTGACAAAGGCCGAATCTATTTCGGTGGAAACGCATGAACGGGAATGGAACGAGATCTTCGATGGAATACACGATGTGGTCGATGCTTGTGCATTTCAAGACGGGCATATCGATTATGACGAACTCGATGCGTTTTTTCGGTCAATAAGAAACTCGCCGATAGATACGGCATGCAATGTTGGACGAATGCGGAATCGTTCGATCGGGATATGCCTATTAAGTTTTTCCCGATTAAGTTCGATAAATTACGTTTGAAACTGGAAGCTGCGAAACGTGCCGGCTACGACAAAGCTATTACGTTTGAGTTTTCTCATTTTATGAGCCCTCAATCGGCCTATTTACAGGCAGGGCATCTTTATGATCGTTACCGGGAATATTTCGAAATAAAATGACCATGAAAAAATCATCGTATAATATCGGTTATATCTTGTTTTTGGCCGTCGTGGCTGCATGTGGAGGTTTCCTGTTCGGGTATGATACGGCGGTAATTTCCGGTACGATTAAACAGGTTACAACCTTGTTCGGGTTAAATGATATAGAACAGGGTTGGTATGTGGGGTGTGCTCTTGTAGGTTCTATCGCCGGGGTTGCCGTGGCGGGGACGATGAGCGATTGGATAGGTCGTCGGTTGACGATGATTTTCGCGTCGATTATGTTTTCGGTTTCGGCCATTGGCTGTGCATTGTGTGGAAGTTATCAATGGCTTGTTTTTTATCGTATTGTCGGTGGAATAGGAATTGGTATCGTTTCGATTGTTTCGCCGATGTATATCTCTGAAATAGCGGTAACCGAGTATCGGGGCCGATTGGTTTCGCTGTATCAGCTGGCTATTACCGTAGGTTTTTTGGGAGCATACCTTATTAATTATTGGTTGTTGAGTGTCTCGGAGAGCATGAGATTCGATAGCGAGTTGATGAATTGGATATTTGTCGATGAAGTTTGGAGAGGTATGCTGGGTATGGAAACTTTGCCTGCACTTTTGTTTTTCATCATTTTGTTTATTATACCGGAGAGTCCGCGTTGGTTGTTGTTGCGAGGAAAGGTCGCCCGATCGGAGTCTATTTTCGGGAAGATCTATTCTCGGAAAGAACGGGTGAAGAAGCAGGTCGAGGAGTTGCAGGCTCATATAGCCAACGAGACGAAATCGGAATTCAAGTATTTGTTTCAACCCGGAATTCTTACAGCTGTCGTTGCCGGATTATGTATTGCGATTTTGGGACAGTTTATGGGTGTAAATGCTGTTTTGTATTACGGGCCTACGATATTTGAAAATGCCGGACTGTCGGGAGGCGATTCCCTTTTCTATCAGGTTTTGATCGGTGTCGTGAATATGGGGACGACAATATTGGCATTACTCATCATCGATAAAATAGGGCGTAAGAAATTGGTGTACTATGGCGTCAGCGGAATGATTGTTTCGTTATTACTTATCGCTTTCTATTTCTCGTTCGGGGAATCGTTAGGCCTTTCGAGCATATTGATGCTGATTTTTTTCTTGTTGTATGTATTTTGTACGGCGGTTTCGATCAGTGCTGTTGTGTGGGTGTTGTTGTCCGAAATGTATCCGACGAAAGTGCGTGGTATAGCTATGTCCATTGCCGGATTTGCATTATGGGTAGGAACGTATTTGGTTAGCCAGCTTACTCCGTGGTTATTGGGTACGATAACTCCGGCCGGGACATTCTTGTTGTTTGCAGTCATGTGTGTGCCTTATATGCTGATTATGTGGCGCTATATACCCGAAACGGCGGGGAAATCTCTCGAAGAGATAGAAAAGTATTGGTTGTCGAGGAAATAGTTAAAATTTAGATATTATGGACTTTAAAGTGTTGGCAGAGCAATATAGATCGGAGCTTTTCGATTCTGTATTACCATTTTGGTTAAAGAATTCTCAAGATAAGGAGTATGGAGGTTATTTTTCCTGCCTCGATAGAGATGGTAGCGTTTACGATACAGATAAGTTCGTTTGGCTACAAGGGAGGGAAATATGGTTGTTTTCTATGCTTTACAATAAAGTAGAGAAGCGTCGCGAGTGGCTCGATTGTGCGATTCAAGGTGCAGAATTCTTGAAAAAGTATGGGCATGACGGGAATTACAATTGGTATTTTTCTCTCGATCGTCAGGGAAATCCTCTTGTAGAACCGTATAATATTTTCTCGTATACCTTTGCGGTCATGGCGTTCGGACAGTTGTATATCGCGACGGGTAACGAGGAGTATGCTGAAATAGCCAAGAAGACATTCGATATTATCTTGTCGAAAGCAGATAACCCCAAAGGTAAATGGAACAAGATTCATAAAGGGACTCGTGATTTGAAGAACTTCGCACTCCCGATGATTTTATGTAATCTGGCTCTTGAAATAGAACCCTTACTCAGTACGGAGTGTCTGAACAGAACGTTTGAAGATTGTATTCATGAGGTTATGGAGGTTTTCCTCCGTCCAGAATTGGGAGGTTTGGTCGTGGAAAATGTTCTTGAAAACGGTGAGCTTTCCGATTGTTTCGAAGGTCGTCATATGAATCCCGGCCATTCGCTCGAAGCGATGTGGTTTATTATGGATTTAGGAAAAAGGCTGAATAGGCCGGAGCTTATTATGAAAGCGAAAGATACGGCGTTGAAGATGGTAAACTACGGCTGGGATAAAGAGTATGGAGGTTTGTTCTATTTTATGGATATGAAAGGATATCCTCCGCAGGAGCTCGAATGGGACCAAAAACTGTGGTGGGTCCATATCGAAACGCTCATCGCTATGTTGAAGGGATATCAAATGACCGGCGATAGGGGCTGTTGGGAATGGTTCGAAAAAATCCATGGTTATACATGGTCTCATTTTAAGGACAAGGAATATCCCGAATGGTTTGGTTATTTGAATCGCCGGGGAGAAGTGTTGCTCCCGTTGAAAGGGGGAAAGTGGAAAGGTTGCTTCCATGTACCGAGGGGGCTTTATCAGTGTTGGCAGATATTAGAGAGTATATAATAATTAACACATTTTTTATGAAAGCGTCTTATTCGAGTAAAAAAGGAGTTGCGAGAAATTTATTGTTTTTCTTGCTACTCTTCTTCATGCTGCCATCGATGGCGATAGCACAATCGACGGTGAGAGGAATTGTTACCGATGATAACGGAGAACCGTTGCCGGGTGTAGCAGTTGTAAAGGACGGGACATCGCTTGCTGTTAGTACCGATATCGATGGCCGTTTTGCCATTAAAGCGAGCGAGGGTGATGTGCTGAAATTCTCGTATGTGGGAATGGAATCGAAGACTGTAAAGGTCGGTAAGGAAAATGAGCTTAATGTAAAGTTATCTTCTTCTCTGACGGAACTTGATGAAGTTGTCGTAGTGGGGTATGGTACACAGAAAAAAGTGAATTTGACCGGTGCGGTGCAAAGCGTATCGGGGCAGGAATTGATTCGAAAGAGTACCTCTAATTTATCGACTGCTTTGCAGGGAATTGTGCCGGGATTGTCGGCTGTACAATCGTCGGGTCAGCCGGGAGCCGATAACGCTTCTATCGAGATTAGAGGTATCGGTTCGCTCAATTCATCGACTTCGCCGTTGGTGCTAATCGATGGAGCAGAAGGCGATATGAATCGTATCGATATGAATACGGTAGAGTCTATTTCGATTTTGAAAGATGCGGCATCGGCTTCGATTTATGGTTCACGGGCGTCGAATGGTGTCATTTTGATTACGACCAAACGTGGAGCCGAGGGTAAAGTAAAAGTAAATTACAATGGTTATGCCGGGTTTTCGACACCGACCTACTTGCCCGAACCTGTAAGTGCAATCGAATATATGACTCAGATGGACAAGGCTTATGTCAATAATGGTCAGGATCCTGTGTATAAAGATATTATTGAGATATATAAAACTCAGGGAGCCGATAATTATAACTATTACGATACCGATTGGAAAGATTTGGTGTTGAAAGATTCGGGTTTCCAGCAAAGTCATTCGGTGAGTGTGAGCGGTGGAACGAAGCTGTTGAATGTATTTGCCAATGCGGGGTATTATTATCAAAACGGTATAATTCCTAATAATAGTTTTTCGCGTGCTACATTACGTTTGAATACCGATATGCAGGTTCGGAAATGGTTGAAGGTCGGAGTCGATGCCCATATACGGCAAGCTACTGCTATACGTCCTTCTCAGGATTCTGCCGCAGGTATTATCGGGAGTATTCTTACCATGACTCCGATTACATCGGCATTGAACGACGATGGTACTTATGGTTACGGAAGAACCGGATATAATCCTTTGGCCATAGTGAACGACGGAGGTACTCGTAAAGATGTGGCTCCCGAAGTGACTTTCAGGGCTTTTGCCGAGCTTACTCCGTTGGAAGGCCTTTATTTGAAAGCCGACTATACTCGCCGTCAGGTGAATTCCGAGGGGGCTGTATTTATACGGCCTTACGATACTTATGAGGGAGGCCGTTTCATGATGACCTATCCTTCGACGAGCAATAATGGTACTCGACAAGAAGAACGTACGAAAACAGTGAATCAGCAGTTCATTGCTCAGGCTTCGTATGAGAAAACGATAGAACGTAATTATTTTAAGGTAATGGGCGTTTTCCAGGCAGAGAAACTCGATTATAATTATCTATTAGCCAGTCGTCAAAATTTCCAATACGATGGCTATGAGGATTTAATGCATGGCGATGCAACTACTGCCGGTAATTCCAGTAACCGATATGAACTAGCGCAGTTGTCTTACGTTTATCGGGTAAATTATTCTTACGATAACCGGTATTTGATAGAATTAAACGGGCGTTATGACGGAACTTCCCGTTTCCGCCCGGAGAGTAGGTGGGGATTCTTTCCTTCGGCTTCGGCCGGTTGGAGAATTTCGGAAGAGTCGTTTTTCGAGCCTGCAAAGACTGTGGTGGACGATATGAAACTGAGGGTTTCGTATGGTACAATGGGTAACCAGTCTATCGGTAGCTATTATCCCTACGTGGCAGCAGTAAATAGTTTGTCGGGTACGGTCAATTATTGGTTTGATAAAAACCTGACGACCGGAATCGCTCAGGCTCAATTGGCTAATGAGTTGATTACGTGGGAAAAGTCTAAACAGTTTGACGTGGGCTTGGACCTTACTTTGTTCAAATCTCGTTTGTCTTTGACTGCCGATTATTATATTCGTAACATTAGTGGAATGCTTCAGCAATTCGATTTGCCTGATTTCGTAGGTATGAGCGCTCCGTGGCAGAATGCCGGTTCTATGCGCAATAACGGTTGGGAAGTTTCGATCGGTTGGCAAGACAAGATAGGCGATTTATCGTATTATGTGAAAGCGAATCTGTCTGATGTAAAGAATACGGTTACCAATCTTTACGGGAAAGAATATGATTCGTCGCCGACGATTACGCGAGAGGGAGAAGCACTTGGATCGTACTACGGTTATGTCGCCGACGGTTATTTCCAAAGTCAGGAAGAAATCGATATGGCCGATTGCGTGTATGGAGGGAACAAAGCGAATATCAAACCGGGTTATATACGTTATGTCGATGTAAATCACGATGGTGAGATTAACTCCAAAGACCGAGTTATCTTGGGTAATTCCACGCCTCGTTATGAGTATAGCTTTACGCTCGGCGGCCAATGGAAGGGAATCGATTTGTCTCTGTTTTTTCAGGGAGTCGGTAAACGTGATTTGTATTATTCCGGAGCTGGGGCAAGACCTTTGGTTCAAAACAGTACGATTTTCAAGAGCCAGCTCGATACGTGGAGCCCCGAAAACCCGGATGCGGAATATCCTCTTTTGTTAGTCGATGCAGGTTCTACAAATATGAACAATATTGTATCTTCATTTTGGATCAAGAGCGGAGCCTATTTGCGATTGAAAAATTTGACTGTGGGTTATACCTTGCCCAAGAAGTGGACGAACAGAGTGTCCATTGATAATTTGCGGCTCTATTTCACGGCTTCTAATTTGTTTACGATCAATAATGGTTATAAAGGTTATGATCCCGAAACCGGTGTAACCAGCGGAGCTATGTATCCGGTGATGAAAACATTTAATTTCGGTATAAATCTTGATTTCTAAAAAATATGATTATGAAGACGATAAATAAGATAATAATCGCTCTGACGGGGATTGCCTTCGTGGCATGTTCCGATTTTCTGGATACCCAATCTCCCTCTTATGACAGCGGTGGAATTTATGAGAGCGAAGCCGGATTGAAGGAGGGTGTCGTAGGTATTTACAATCTATTGTATATGGAGGGGACGTTTACGAACTCGTCGCATCGTCCTGCTGTCGTCACTATCGATAATTTTACGGGATTGAGTATGGAGAGAGCTCAGAATACGACCATTGGCGCAGGTTCGGGGTGTACTCCCGACAATAGTAGTATATTGGCGTATTGGTCTGGTTTGTATAAATTGGTTGCACGAGCTAATGCTGTAATTTATGGAGCCTCGGGAAATATTGAAAATATGAGCGATGAGGCTAAACGTTACTATGCCGAGGCGCGTGTATTGAGGGCTTATGCTTACTATAATTTGGTCGTTGCTTTCGGTGATGTTCCGTTTTTTACGAAACCGGCTACCACTGAGGATTATAATGCATCTCGCACTTCGAGACAAACAGTTATGGATTTTGTTATCGAAGAACTTGGATTGATTGCCGAAGAAATGCCCTGGACGGCAACAGAACGCGGCCGCGTGGATAGAGCTGTAGCTTATGGATTGCAAGCGAGAGCAGCTCTGTTTGCCGGCAGCCTTAATTTCGGTGGTAAAGCGATGGATTATTTTCGTACGGCTGCTAATGCCGCTAATCGAGTGATCGGACAACGTGATTTGGCTAAGAGCTTTGCCGATTTGTTTACCAAAGAAGGACAGACAAAATCCGATGTGCGTAATGAAATGTTATGGGAGTTGATGTATTCCGACCAAATGGTAAATAATACGAATAAATATCATTGGGTTGCATTGGGTAATGGTCCTCGTATGTTCGCTCAGACCGGACAACATCCGGGTAGTCTATTGGCCGATACGTATGAGTGCATCGACGGGCTCCGTATCGACGAGTCTCCATTGTATGACCCGAAAGCTCCGAATAAGAACCGAGACCCTCGTTTCGGTACTACTTTGAAAATGCATGGCGATACGATCGACTATTATACGGCTTCGGGCACGAATAAATTTATAGTGGAAGCTTTTGCCAATCAGACTCAAATGTACAACGCGGCTTTAAAAAGATGGATGAAAACGAATAATCCCGATGTAAATGGAACGGCAGCATGGACGAGTTTTGTGTCCAATGGTTGCGGTTATTTGTGGTACAAATATGTAGGTGGACTTACCGAAGATTATTCGACGGTTACTTGTAACATTGCTATTATGCGATATGCCGAAGTTCTACTCACTTATGCCGAAGCAAAAATAGAATTGGGAGAACTCGACGATACGGTTTACGATGCGATTAATAAAGTGCGTCTTCGTGCCGGCATGCCAGAGGTTTCGTCCGATCGTAAAGGTAATATAGATAAAATGCGTCAGTTGGTACGTCGGGAAAGAAAGGTAGAATTGGCGATGGAAGGATTACATTTTGCTGATATGAGGCGTTGGCAAATTGGCGATTTGGAAAACGCAAAACCAAGTTATGGAGCGCCTTTGTCGACTGTGACCTATGTAGGTATGGAGGCAACCGATATTCCCAATTTCAAAACTAGCGACCGTCACGATTTGAACGATATCGCTTCGTATGATGCCTATTCGGATAAATTACACGTGAGGGATCAAAGTCGTTATTGGGACGATAAATTCTATTTGTGGCCGATCCCGCAATCAGAGAGAAATAAAGACCCGAATTTAACACAAAATCCAGGTTATAATGAATGATAAATGGTTCTTAGGAGCGAGAAGGGTATTTTTTGCCCTTTTCGCTTGTTGGGTAACTTTGCCGGCTTTTGCAACGCATAGAGCTTTGGTAGAGGAGACTGCTGATGCCGTGAAAGTTGGTAATGGCAGCGTGGAGTTGATAGTCCCGAAAGGAAAGGCTTTCAATATTCAATCGATGAAATTGAACGATGGAGAGGAAATGGTCGTTCCGTCGACGAATGCCATACCGTGGGTACTCACTTATAAAGGTATTCAAGGAGAAAATCCCATGTTGTTTCCCGAACATGGAGTCTATAAAGGTTATGAGGTGATACAAAACGATACCTCTGCTTCTGTCGTGTTCGTATGGGATATGCGTTTATCGTATGAGAAACGTATGTATCCTATTCGTATGAAAGTGACGGCTACCGATCATTCCGAACTGTTGTATTGGGATTTGACCGCCGATCTTCCTAAGGGTTGGGTTATTTCCAAAGCTCAATTCCCGCGTATAGCAGTAGTTCGCCCAAAAGACGGGAAGATGATTACTTCTGCCGGCTGGGGGAATGAATTTGATATGGCGACAGGAGGCGCCTATAAAGTAACTTATCCATCATGTACCGGCTCCATGCAACTGTTGTTGATGCATAACGGGGAGGGTTCTTTCTATTATGCGACCGAAGATCGTAATGCTTGCGGAAAGGAATTGCGGGCCGTGTGTGGAAGCAAGAGTGTTACTTTTGTGACGGAGGTGGTAACTTCCGAGGGGTGGACCGATGCCACGACCGGGCGTTTCGATTTGCCGTGGACTACTGTTGTCGGCTATAATCCAGACGGCTGGCAAGCTGCTGCACTGCAATGGTACAGGCCGTTTACATTTACATGTGAGTGGGGAAATAAATCATTGCAGTCTCGCAATATACCGCAGTGGTTGTTGGATAAAGATTTGTGGATACGTTCGAAAGGTGTTACCGATACCGTTATGGCGGCTATCAATAAGACGATCGACTTTTTCGGTGAAGGTATCGGTGTACATACTTACTATTGGCATAACTATCCTTATGATACACATTATCCCGATTATTTCCCGGCTAAACCGGAGTTTGAAGGAATGATTTCTACCATTCAAAAGCGGAAATGTCATGCCGTCCCTTATATAAACGGTCGATTGTGGGATCCCGCAGCCGATAGTTATACAGCTTTGAATGGAGCTTCTGCATCTTGCCGTAAGGCCGACGGTACGCTTTATACCGAAATTTATCCTACATCGAAAGTTTTGAATACAGTCACTTGTCCGGCTTCAAGTCTGTGGCACGAGATTATTATCGGGTTGGCCGATAAAATTCAAAACGAATTGCATACGAACGGGGTGTATATCGATCAGATTGCGGCTGCGGCTCCTCAGCCTTGTTTTGCGAAGAATCACGGACATGCCGCAGGAGGCGGAGATTTTTGGTATAAATCGTATAAAACTTTAATCGATTCGATTCGGGGCAATCATTTGAGAAAGGATAATATTGTGTTCTCCGAAGAAAATTCGGAATGCTATATTCCTTTGTTCGATATGTTGTTGACAGTGAATACTCCCCATGCCAATTGTCGTATCGTGCCGTTGTTTCCTACGGTCTATTCCGATCGGGTGATAACTTGCGCCTACACTTATACTCCTACTGCCGACGTGACAAAAGGCGAGTTCCGTTATCAGAACATGCAATGTTTCCTGTATGGTTCTCAACTCGGTTGGGTAGACCCGACTCTATTGATGCGTGACGAGGCGAAGACAGAGGCTACCTTCCTGCGCACTTTGATGGAATTACGAAAGAAACAGCACGATATCTTTATCGAGGGACGATATATCAGAGAGTTTGTTCCCGGTGGTGACAATCCGCAGATCGATGTTCCCACTTTCGGAAAGAACCATGTGGTGATGGGTTCTGAGTGGCAGTCGAAGGACGGGCAACGAGTCTGGTATGTCGTAAATATGGATACACAGGCTCATGAAGTTATTTTACCATCTGGAAAATCCTTGAAAATGAAACCTTTATCGGGGAAAAGAATAAATCTCTGATAAAAAATACTATATAACCAAATTTTTTTACACAAAAAATTTGGTTATATAAATATTAGT